>Ga0207659_10000064_pt1 | contig 67058 bp, 56 predicted proteins | sample KBSM43metaG_FD_184330 | JGI IMG/M metagenome (GOLD analysis project Ga0207659, IMG submission 184330) | Miscanthus rhizosphere microbial communities from Kellogg Biological Station, Michigan, USA - KBS M4-3 metaG (SPAdes) (version 2) | ecosystem: Host-associated > Plants > Roots > Rhizosphere >...
CGGCCTCCGACCGTGGCAGCCGAGAAAGCTCTATCACAGCGCGGGCTTCGGCTTTCCTGGTGAACCGCAAACGCCCGGACGCCTGACTCGCGTCAATGCCGGCGTTTACGACCGTCTCCTCGGAAAGACCTACGCCGAAATCGGTGCCGAAGCGCGCAGCATGCATAAGTGCCAGGGCACGGGGCAGCTGCTGTCGCTGCCGACGCCGGCCTCGACCGCCACTTATCAGTTGGTCGAGACCACCATTCAAGCGCAGACGCAGAAAGACGAAACTTCGCTGTTCGAGGGTATCGACACCGGCGTCATGAGCCTGGCGAAGTTCGCGGGAACCCAGCGCATCCCCAGAGATTTGAACGACGGTCTGCAGGCGATTTCGAATGCCGCCGCGTCCGCGCAAAAGGCTTTCGACACCGTCAACGACGAAGCGACGCTGAAACCGATCCTCGATGGGTTGTTCGCCGTCCGCGTGCTGCGACGCGAACTCCGTGCGATGCAGACGATCGACGAAGCCGGACGTTTCGAAATCGATTTCCGGTTGCGTCAGAAGGAAGGGGAATTCCAGCAGGCCGCGCTGCTCGCCAGCAGCATCAAGGTTGAAGCGCTGGCCGACGACGGCGTCGTCGTCCCTGGCCAACAAGTCAAGGTGAACGTTATCGTCGCGAACCGGGGGAACCCTGAAGTGGCGATCAAGGGCGTCCGCTTCGATGGGTTTTCAGGAATCGCTGACTGCTCGATGGTGGCCTTCACCGGAGGCGGATTCGGTTTCCCGGGCGGCGGCCGTGGGCGAGGTGGCCAGCAACAGGCGCCGTCACAACCGATGTCGAGCGTGCGCAAGGATCAAGTTGCGCATTGCGAACCGACACTAGCCGTGCCGGCCAACGCCCGAACGACCGAACCATACTGGCATCGCAAGGGCGAGGACGGCCGCTACACGTTCGACGCGGATGCGCCGTTCGGCCTGCCGATGCGACCGACACCGTTCTACGTGCAGGTGACGCTGGCGCTGCCGGGCGGCGAGGAAGTGATCCAGGGGATGCCGGTGCAGCACCGTTACGAAGGCGACATCTTCAGCGGCGAGAAGCGAACCGATCTGCTGGTCGTTCCGGCGTTGTCGGTTCGCATGACTCCGGAAGTGTCGATCGTGCCCGCCGCTTCGATTCGATCCAGCGCGCCCGTCACAACGCCGGCGCCCACGCCACGACGCGGTGGCACTCCTTCTGGTCGCGGCACCGCGGCCCGACCACCTGCGGCGCCCGCGTCCCCGGCCCGCGGCACTGCTGCTGCCGCACCGAGCGGTCCGCCCCCCGCCGACCGCGAGGTTCGCGTTACGGTGGTCAACGACACGATCGCGGCCGCGCAAGCAATCGTGAAACTCGGACTGCCTCAGGGCTGGACGGCGACGCCGCCCGAGCAGCCGGTGAAGTTCGAGCGTCAGGACGAAACCTTGACCGTTCGCTTCACCGTTCATCCAACTGGCGAGGTCACTCCCGGCGAGTATCAGGTGAAAGCGACCGCGACGCTCGGAGAGCAGACCTTCGCGCGTGGCTTTCAGGTGATCGAGTATCCACACATCCGCCGTTACCACATCTACGACGATGCGCACACGACGCTGAAAGTGATCGACGTGCGAATGCCCGCGAACCTGACGATCGGCTATGTGATGGGGGTCGGCGATCAGGTGCCGCCGGCGATCCAGCAGCTCGGTGCCAGGGTGGAAATGATCGGCGCCGACGACCTGGCGTGGGGCGATCTGTCACGGTTCGACACGATTGTCACCGGCGTGCGCGCTTACGAGCGGCGCGAGGATCTGCGCGCCAACAACGCGCGGTTGCTGGAGTACGTCTTCAATGGCGGCACGGTGATCGTGCAGTACAACAAGTTCGAATTCAACGACGCGCAATACGGTCCGTACCCGGCGAAGGTCAGCTCGAATCGCGTCACCGACGAATTCGCCGCTCCGCAAATCCTCGATACGCACGATCCGATTTTTACGACTCCGAACGAGATCGGCGAACAGGCGTGGAAGGGCTGGGTCCAGGAGCGCGGCCTGTACTTCCTCGGCGAGAAGGACTCGCGCTACAAGGATCTGATCCAGCTGCAGGACAACTTCACCTATAACCCCGGACCGAAAACTGGCTCGTTGGTCGAAGCCAATTACGGGAAGGGCAGGTGGGTGTACGTCGGCCTGGGATTGTGGCGGCAATTGCCTGCAGGCACTGATGGAGCGTATCAGCTGCTCGCGAATCTCATCTCGTTGGGCAAGAGCAAACCACGATGAGACTGCTGCATTGCGACGGAGTCGTACGGAGTAACGGGTACAGCACGGAGCAACGGAGCAACAGAGGACAACAGAAAACATAGTTCTTGTTTGTCTCCGTTGCTCCGTTTCTCTGTGTTGTACCCGTTACTCCGTCAGACTCCGTTACCGATTGCGCTTTTCGGATTAATTGAGTAATCATTCGAGCAATCCGAAATCTAACATCCACGATCAGAATGGAAACCCCGTTAACCCCTCTCGAGTTCGCGCGACGGTCCCGCTCGCTGTACGGCAGCCGCGAAGCGGTGGTGGATGGCGGCCTGCGTCTTACCTACGAGCAATTCTTCACGCGCTGCGATCGCTGGTCCGCGGCGCTGCAGCGGTTGGGCGTTCAGCAAGGCGATCGTGTCGCCTACATTGCGGCGAACACTCACGCGCAGCTCGAATCGTTTTACGCTGTTCCGCAAATCGGCGCGGTACTGGTTCCGATCAACTACCGCCTGAGTTCGGAGGAGTTCGCCTACATCATCAACCATTCCGGCGCGTCGGTGGTCTGCGCGGACGAGGACTACCTCGAAAGTCTAGAACAGCGACGGTCCGAGTTGCCGAAGGTTCGTCATTTCGTCGCGCTCGCCGGGCTTCGCGCCGAAGGCATCCGGCCCAACTGGCTGGATTACGAAGCGCTGCTCCAACAGGCGCCGGCGTGGTACGACGCTCCACAGATTGCTGAAACCGATCTTCTGACGATCAACTACACCAGCGGCACGACATCGCGGCCGAAGGGCGTGATGATCACCCATCGCAATGCCTACATGAACGCGGTCGGCACGCTGGTCCACTTGCCGATGACCGTTGCCGATCGCTATTTGTGGACGTTGCCGATGTTTCACGCCAACGGCTGGACCTTCACGTGGATCGTGACAGCGGTCGGCGGCACGCATGTCTGCCTGCGCAAAGTGGAACCGTCGAGAGTGTTCGAATTGCTGGAGGCCGAGCGCATCACGATGCTCTGCGCCGCGCCGACGGTGCTGATCGGCATTGCCAATGCACCTGAGGAATTGCGCGCCAGGGCCGCGCAGGGCATTCGAGTGGTGACGGCCGGCGCGCCGCCGGCAGCAGCGACCATCGAACGCATCGAGGGCGAACTTGGCTGGACGATTCTGCACGTCTACGGTCTCACTGAGACAGCGCCCTTCATCACGGTCTGCGAACCGCGTCCCGAGCACGCTTCGCTTTCATCCTCCGAACGGGCGGTGATCAAGGCGCGGCAGGGTGTCGAACTGATCACGTCCGGCGAGCTGAGGGTGGTGGACGATCAGGATCGCGACGTGCCGCGTGACGGCCGGACGGTCGGCGAGGTCGTCGTCCGTGGCAATGTCGTCATGAAGGGGTACTACAACGATCCCGAGGCGACCGCGACGGCGCTTCGCGGCGGCTATTTCCGGAGCGGCGACGCCGCCGTTGTCCAGCCCGATGGCTACGTCGATATTCGCGATCGGATCAAGGACGTGATTATCAGCGGCGGCGAGAACATTTCATCGGTTGAAGTGGAGGGCGTTCTGCTGCGGCATCCCGCGGTGCAGGAAGTCGGCGTCGTCGGGTTGCCGGACGACAAATGGGGCGAGGCGCCGCACGCGTTCGTCGTCCTCAAGCCAGGCCAGACCGCTGGGCCCGACGACTTGCGCGCGTTCGTCCGCGAACGGCTTGCCCATTTCAAGTGCCCGCACTCGTTCAACTTCGTCGGCGAGCTTCCAAAGACCGCGACCGGAAAGATTCAGAAGTTCGTACTTCGCGGCCGACGTTCGGCGATTTCAACTCAGTAAATCTTCGTTCGAAATCCTTCATCGGGTGACGGCGCCACGAAATAGGCGCTGATTGCGTCGAATTCTTCGTCAGTCGTGTGCTGCGATCCTTCTGGCGCGTCAGCGTTGCGCGCTCGCAGACGGGCCTTGCAGACGTCGTCGGGAACGTACAGCACGTGGAGCAGGTGGTCGGCGGCGGCGCTCTCGAAAATCGAACGCACCCACAGTCGATCGCGTGGCGTGTTCCCGGCGAAGTCGAAGACCACTGGAACGCCGCGGCGCAGCAGGGTCGCGACGTGAGGAGCCAGCGCCGCGCGCAGCCGAGTCGCCCGGCGGACGTAGTCCTGCAGCGTGAAATGCTGATTTGGGTACATCCGGCCAAGCCAAACGTCTTCGCAAATCAGGATGCCGCCGGTTTCCTCGGCAATGGCGCGTGCGAGCGTCGTTTTGCCGGACGCGATCTTTCCGCACATGAAATGCAGTGTCGCCGTCACCCTTGAATCTTACGGGTTGGTCGCTTTCGGATTCCAACCGTGGCGGATGATCTTGACCTTGAGCGTGCGCTCGCCGAACCGTTCCGCGCTTGCGCAACTGGGCATGAAGATGTCGATGCGGCGGCCTTTGATAGAACCAGTGTCCATGACGGTGTAGATCCCGGCATGCGGTCCATCGAGGATCTCGAGCACTGTTCCCACCGGCAACACTTTTGGGTCAGCGGCGACGATTCCCGTGCGCGTCTTTGTCCCCGACCGGGTCGTCCCACGGTCGCAGTAGGCCGTCGCGGTGACCATCAAGGCCTTCGGCGTGGCAGCAATTGCCAGCGTCGAACAGATGAGAAGTGACAAAAACCGCACTCTGGCTCCACTTCAAATCCGGTGCCTGTCCCCTGGGGACAGTCTAGGGGCCTGTCCCCGGGCCTGTCCCCGGGCCTGTCCCATCAGTTGCGGCGGCCGAGCCAGCGGAAGAAGAGGATGACTGCGAGCGCTGGAATGAACGGGCCCCACCAATAGTTGAGGCCGAAGGCGTTGAGTGCCGAAGAGCCACCAGCGACTACCGTCATGATCGATGCCGCCCACGCAAACGCGCTGAGCAGGCTGAGCGCACTGTATTTCAGCGGCCGAGTGTTCGCATAGGCGCAGGCGATCGGGATCGCGGTCCGCAGTCCAGGCAGGAACCGGCTGACCAGAATCAGCGCGGTTTCATTCTGATGGACGCGTCGCATGACGACGTCGCGGTAGCGGCGCAGCTTGGGGTAGCGGTCCAACCAATGGATGCGATTGCGGAGCAGGTAGAACCAGAGCTGATCGCCGATGGCTCCGCCCAGCGCGCCAGCGACGAGCACGAACGGCCAGAACAGCCTGCCGCTGAACGCATCCGCGCTCGCCTTGCTGAAATAGATCTCTCCTTCGAGGATCGCGAACGCGACGATGACGAGATACGGAGTCATGATCGGGACGCAGCGTCATGGCGCCGCGACTCTTTCTAGATCGACAGCACGTCGCGGACGACTGTCGCGACGCGAGCCGATTGCTCGGGCGTCAAACTCGAATAGACCGGAATCTGAATCGCTTGCGAGGCGCGACGGGCGCCGTCGGCCTCGGCGCGCGTGCCGGCGAATAGCTCCATGTCGGGCGGCACGTCAACGTGAAGTACTTCGATGTCGACGCCGCGCCTCACACAGCGAACCACCAGGTCGTCGCGCTCGATGCGCTCGGGACCGTAGGCACAGTACTGGTAGTAGACGTGGGCGCAGCCGTTCGGCACGAACGGAGTCTGCACGCCAGGGAGGTCGGCAAGCGCGCGGCTGACTTGCTTCGCGTGCATCTGAGCTTGAGTCGTCCAGTCGTCGAGATACTTCAGGGCCTCGAGGCCGATTGCGGCCTGAACGTTGGGGAATCGCTCCGCGTACGACTCGGGCAGCGGACTGAGCGGCCGGATTTTTTCCCACAGGAAAACATCCGGGCTGGCGTCGATCAACGCTGATATCCACAACACCGGAAACAGCGAAATTGAAAACACCCACGGCTTGATGAAAACCCGCTGCAGCTTGCCGGTGAACAATCGATCGGCGACGCGTTTCTCGCTGGGCCATGGCAGCGCGTCGACGATGGCGCGAACCTTGGCCGCAAGATCACGATTCTGGATCAGCGCCGCGCCGCCACCGTAGCAGTTCAACGGCTTCAGTGTCTGAAAGCTAAAGAGCGCGCCGGTGCCAAACGTTCCAACCGGCCGGCCCTTGTAGGTTGCGCCGAGCGCATGGGCGCAATCTTCAAGCACGATCAAGTTGTAGCGTGCGGCGATCGACAGAATCGCGTCCATGTCGCACGGCAGACCGTACAAGTGTGTCGGCACAATCGCCCGCGTGTTCGCCGTAATCATCCGCTCGACCGACGCCGGATCGATGTTGAAGGTCCGCGGGTCTACGTCCGCGAACACCACAGTAAGGCCCGCGGCTCGTGCCAGTTCGGGAACGACCCAGAACGTCAGCGATGGAAAGATGATTTCCGATCCGGCCGGCAGGTCGAGCGCCTTCAGCATGTAGAAGAATGCGACGCGGCCATAGGCCGCGGACACCGCTGTTCCGCCACCGGCTCGACGGGCGAAGGCGTCCTCGAATTCCGCAATCTCAGGTCCCTGGATGAATGCATCGCGGGCCTTGCAGCCCGCGATGATTTGTTCGGTGTTGGGAAGGACTCGCGCCCCGTAACGCGAGATAGCCGTCAGCATCTCACGTCAGCATGTCACAGGACGTGAGATCCGGCCGATCTCATCGCGTGAGTGCCGGTCGTTGACGCGCTGATCGAGCTGGCTGACCCAGTCGCGAATGGCTCGATTCTGAATCTTCAGGAAGTTCGCCAGATACGACGGGCGCACGTAGAACCGGGTATACGCTGCGCAAAGCAGGAAGCGAAGCTCGCCCGCCGTCAGGTTCGGATGATTGAAGGTCGGCGTGAAACCGTCGAATTTTTCCCAATTGGTTTCACTCAGCAGCGGCTGCATTTGCTTGAACATCGGTGTTCCAGGGTACGGCGTCAGGATCTTGAACTGCGCGAATGTCGAACCGAGGTCCGAGGCGTAATCGATCGTCGCCGCGATCGAATTCCAATCGTCCTGGAGGAAGCCGAGGACATAGAACGCGGCAGTCACGATGCCACGGTGGCGGCTGTGCTCGATGATCGCCTGTTGATGGACCTGCGGAATCGGCCGGCGCCCGGATTTTTTGAGTGTCGCCGGATCGAGCGATTCGACGCCGAAGCTCATCGCTCGGAAACCAGCCTCGTACATGATGTCGAGCAGTTCGACATCAAGCCGATCGAGCCGCGTTTCCGCTTCGAACGTGAACGTCAGGCCGCGTGCTTTGACCGCCTCGCACAGCGCCACCACCCGGTCGCGTCTTTCCGTGAACAGCGGATCGCGAAAAATGACGTAAGGCCGGCTGACTCGATCGCACAACCGCTCGATTTCGTCGACGATGTTGGCGATCGACCGGCTGCGATAGCCGGCGAGTATACGGTGTGGACAGTAGGTACAGAATTCGGGGCACCCTCGACTGGCGAGCAGCGGGTAGCCGCCGCCAAGCGGCCGCGACGACCATCGGATGCCGAGCCGGCGCGGCCGTTCACTGGTGACCAGATCCCAGCGCGGAAACGGCAGCGAATCGAGATCGTCAATCTGTTCGCTGACGACGCTGCCGCGCGGGATTTCACCTTGCGCAAGCCGAATCGCCCCGGCCTCCGGTTCACCGTTCAAGATGAAATCGCAGTGGTCTTCGAACAACTGCGGCATCTTGGAGGCGGTGATGCCGATGAAGCCGACTTTCACGCCGCGCGCCCGCAGGCTGTCGGCCCAGGCGGTTTCCGCCTTGAAGTCGACGATTGACGACAACACCAGCGCCACGTCGGCGCCGTCCGCGGCGCTCAAGTCGCCGCGCGTCCATACGACGTCGTGACCGGCACGTGCGAGAATCGCGGCGATATACGCCATATGCACGCTCGGCACGTCGTGAAACTGCCGCTTGACGTACGCGATGATGCCCGTGACGCGCGAAAAGGGCTCGAACCGCGAGCCATATCCGCCGACCACGGTGTCTTTACTGACGAACCCACGATCCGACTGCAGGTCGGCAAGAACGACCTTCATCAACCACCTCTATTTGACGGGACCGCCGACAACCGTGAACAGTGTCAGGTCGTGGCTGGTGGTCCGCGAGGTGAGCGTGGGGAATCGTGAAGCGTGAAGGGTTGTTGTTCGAGGACTTCGACAAAGACGCCCAGCTGGCGGAGCGTCAGGAACAGTTCAACGGCAACGTTCGCGGCCGGTGCGTCGTTCTGAATCGCGTCATCATCGTCGGCGTGCCCGTTGCGCCGCGGGTCGCGCTGAACGTGGGCATGGCGGGTGACGAGCGACGCCCGAACTTTATGGATGCGGACAAGCGAGGTGCCGAAGTTCGCGGCGTGACGCGCCAGCTTCCTGACGTCCATCACGCGTGCGTGGCCCTGCGCGAGATGCGGGCGGCGCGGAGCGATCGGGCGGGGCGCGGCCACAGCGACGCTCGCCGTCAGCGACAGGAGCCACAGCAACACGATGCCAGCCTTGATGACGCTACGCGTAATCGGAGTCCTCAGCCGAAAACCACTATTTCATACGTAACGCGCTGTATCAACGGGTCAGCATCTTTATAAATCGCCAAACTGCTCGAAATCAGGCCATATTCAGGAACATTTCGCCGTGTCTTCGTTAGAAACTGATGTGCTGGTGGTAGGCGGCGGGCCTGCGGGCGCCACAGCGGCCCGTGAGCTCGCGATCGCCGGTTTGCGTGTTCGACTGATTGACCGAGCGAACTTTCCGCGCAACAAACCATGCGGCGGCGGGATCAGCATGCGCGCCGTCCCGCGTTTTCCCTACCTGGCCGACGCGTTAGGCGAAATCGCGACGCATTACCTCTCGCGTTTGTATCTCGAAGGACCGGATGGGCAGTCGGCAGTCGTGACATCGGACGCGCCCGCCGCGCTGATGATCCGGCGCGTCGAGTTCGACACGTTGCTGGTGCGACTTGCGGAACAGGCCGGCGCCCAATTCCTGCCGCGCGTCGACATCGTGCAGGCACGGCAGGACGGCGAGCGGGTGACGTTGACGGCGCGTGACGGGCGGGTGTTCGAGGCGCCGATTGTCATTGCAGCGGACGGCGTTCACAGCATCGTCGCACGACGCCTTGGAATCAACCCGGGATGGCCGGCCGACGCGGTGGCGCTGGATATGATGGAAGAAACACCGCGCGAGCAACTGCGGGATGTCGATCCGTCGACGCTGTGGGTGGCGTACGGTTACGATCCCCGGACCGAAAACGCAAAGTTCGCCAAGGACGCAAAGCAAGAAAATAACTTTGCGCACTTTGCGACCTCTGCGTTGAAAGCTTCAGCAGAGGGCTACGCGTACATCTTTCCGAAACGCGATCACGTCAACATCGGCATCGGTTACGTGCTGTCGCACTACCGTGAGCGCGTCGCCAAGTCGCCCTACGTGTTGCAGCGGGAGTTCGTCGCGACGCTGCGCGCCCGCGGCATCGTCGAGGGTGATTCGGTGCGGAATAATTTCACGCCGTTCATCATCCCGGTCGGCGGACCATTGCCTGAACCAGCCCGAGGTCGCGTGCTGGTGGCGGGTGATGCCGGCGGTTTCGTCAACGCCTTTACCGCCGAGGGGATCTACTATGCGATGGTGACCGGCCAACTGGCGGCGCGCGCAATCGTCCAATCAGGTACGGACACCGACCGGCTGGCGCGCCGGTATCGCCGGCTGGTCGATCACGAAATTGGCGTTGAGCTGCGCGATTCGACGCTGATCCAGCGCTACCTGTTCGCGGATCGGCGCAGAATTGCGCAAGTCATTGACGGCGCGCGTCGTGAACCCCGGATCACCCGGCTCATCCTTGATTTGGCGATGGGCCGGCGGCCGTATCGCAGCGTTCGCCGCCGGATGCTTGCCGGCGCTCCCGGTCTAGTCTGGAGATTTCTCTGGGAGCGCGTCGGTAAACGGCGATAGTATTTTTCGCGGCAGGGGGAAGATTTCGATGGCCGGCTCCAGTTCACAGATCGGGCACTTGCTGCGGCGTGCCGGCTTTGGCGGGCGGCCCGACGAGTACAGCACCTACGGCTCGATGTCGACTACACAGGCAGTCGATGCGCTGGTCAACTTCGACACGGTTCCCGACACCGTCGACAGCTTGATCGGCACCAGCGGCTACCTCGGTACGACCTCGAACGGCGCCTTCTCACCAAATACCGTCATCAACGATGCCCGTCAGCGGTGGGTCTTCCGGATGGTCCACACCAATCGGCCGCTGCAGGAAAAGATGACGCTGTTCTGGCATAACCATTTCGCGACTGCCTATTCGAAAGTTTCCGGTTCGACCAGCGCGATCGACGGCACGCGCTACATGGCCGCGAAACCGGGCGAGGACACGGCCAAGGTACGCGGTCAGGTGGAGATGTTCCGCGACTACGCGCTCGGAAATTTCCGCGACATCCTGATGAACGTCGCGAAAGACACGGCGATGTTGTATTGGCTTGACGGCCGCACCAATACGAAGGCCAAGCCGCAGGAAAACTTCGCGCGCGAAATCATGGAGTTGTTTACCGTCGGCGTCGGCAACTACACCGAACCCGACGTATACGCCGGCGCGCGCGTGTTCACCGGTTGGAACCTGGCGCGATCGGCCGACGCCATCCAGCAGTTTGTCTACGTGCCGGCGCAGCACGACACCGAGGCGAAGACATTCAGTTTTCCGCTCTATGCCAACGGCAGCAAAACGATCGGTGCGCGGGCGGCGTCTGCCGGCATGCAGGACGGTGAGGATTTCATCAACGGTCTTGCCGGCAATCCGCTGACCGGCCGGTACCTGGCGGGGAAGTTGTGGAAGTTCTTCGTCAGTGAATTCCGGTCCGCGCCCGAATCGTGGATCAGCCGCATCGCGAACACGTATCTCGCCAACCGTTACGAAATGCGTCCAGTGATTCGCGAGGTGCTGACGTCAGCGGAGTTCTGGGAGCCGGCGTCGTATTGGGCGCGCTACTCGTGGCCGATCGAATTTGTCGTTCGCTCGCTGAAGGAAGTCGGCTGGGCCGGGTTCTCGGCAGCCACGACGCTCGCGCCGCTGTCGAACATGGGACAGATCCTGTTCGAACCGCCGGACGTCGCCGGCTGGGACGCAGGGCAAACCTGGTTCGCGACCGGCGCTACCCTGGCGCGCATGAACTTCGCATCGACGCTGGCGGCGAATCAGAAATTCAACCTCGCAACCACCGCGAAGAATGCCGGCATGGGTAAATCGGCCGACAGCCTGCAGGCGTACTTCATCGAACAGTTGTCCACCGCACCGCTCGATTCCAGCGTCACCTCCGAGCTGGCCAACTACCTGCGCGCCACCGGCGCGTGGACCGGCAGCGACGCGCAGCTGCAGGCGAAGTCGTCTGGCCTCGTCCACTTAATCGCCGGATTGCCGGAGTATCAACTGTGTTAGTCACCAGACGCACCTTCTTCAAGAGCGGTGTCGCGGCGTTCACGGTCACGTTCGCCGCGCCCGATTTTCTGTCGGACCTGGCGCGGGCGCAGGGGTCGAGCAAGCGAAATCTGGTGGTGTTGAATTTGAGCGGCGGCAACGACGCGCTCAGCATGCTGATTCCGTACAACGACAGCAGCTACTACAGCCGGCGGCCGACGATCGCGATACCGGCCGGTCAGGTCATTCAAATCGGGACTGATTCGTCGAACGTCGCGCTCGGCCTCCACCCGCGGCTCACCGGCATGAAGCAGATTTTCGACGCCGGCCGACTGGCGTTGATCCAGCGAACCGGCTACGAGAATCAGTCGCGCTCGCATTTCCTCGGGACCGACATCTGGTCTACCGGCAGTGCGAACGGCGCCGGATTGGGTTGGGTCGGACGATATCTCGACTCGCTGCCATCGCCGACCGATCCGTTGGTCGGCTGGAACACCAGTGGCAGCCTGCCGCATGTCTTGCAGGCCAACAAAGTCTCAGTGCCGGCAATTTCAAATCCGGCGACCTATTCATTCAACAGCCCGAACGCCGGCGCGGAAGCCACTGCCGAGCGCAATGCCGCCGTCAGGATTTCTTCGCACGTGCCGGTGAATCGACCGGAACTGGCATTTGTCTACAGCAGCTCGCAAGCGGCGTTGGCGACGCTCGATCGTGTGGCGACCGTCGCCGCTTACACGCCATCGACGACCTATCCCAACACCGGGTTCGGTCAGGCGATGCGTGCCGTGGCCGGCGCGATGTCGAAGGGCATCGGCACGAAAGTGTTCTACGTGACGACCGGCGGGTTCGATACCCACTCGGCGCAGAATCCCAACGCGACCAACGGCGCTTATTACAACCTGATGGCGACGTTGAACGATGGACTGCTGGCGTTCTACAACGACCTCAAGAATCAGGGCCTGTTCGAAGACACCTTGATTCTCACCTTCTCGGAATTCGGTCGTCGGATCGGCGAAAACGGTTCGGCTGGTACCGACCACGGCGCCGCGACGGTCATGCTGGCCGTTGGCGGCCGAGTCAGCGGCGGGCTCTACGGAACCGCGGCCAGCCTGAGCAACGACCCGAATAATCCGACCCTCGAGAACGGCGCCGCCGACGTCCACTTCGAAACGGACTTCCGTTCGGTCTACGCCCAGGTAATCGAAAACTGGTTGGGCGCGAACTCCGCAGGCATTCTCGGGGCGAACTACAAGAAATCGGGGCTCGAGTTCATCTAAGACCCGCTCGATCGCTGATGGCTGATGGCTGAGGGCTGATGGGATAGGGCAGATGGACGTGAGGCTCCATTGACCCCTATGCCATCAGCCCTCAGCCATTAGCCGTCGCAGTCGCTCTCCACAATCGAGTAATCTGATTCCCTTCATGCCTCCGATCAAGCGCACCAAATTCAGGCTCGCGCCCGAGCAGTTGCTGGAAATGTATTACTGGCTGCGGCTGATTCGTTCATTCGACGAGCGCCTCAGCGTGCTGGTGAAGCAGGGCAAAGTCCGCTCTGGCGTTTATACCGGCATCGGCCAGGAAGCGATTATCGTCGGCACCTGTTTCGGCCTGAGGAAAGAAGACTTCATCGCCCCGCTGCACCGCGACCTTGGCGCCTTCCTGATGAAGGGGGTCGAACCGCGCGTGATGATGTCGCAGATGTTCGCCAAAATCACCGGTCTCTCGAAAGGCCGCGACTCCGCTCTGCACAGCGGTGTCAATGATCTGGGTATTTTCGGCAACACCAGCATGCTTGGCGCCAACCTGCCGGTTGCCGCCGGTCTGGCGCTGACCTTCAAAATGGAACAGAGCGACAACGTCGTCATTGCCTACTTCGGCGAAGGCGCGAGCAACGTCGGCGATTTCCACGAGGCGCTGAATTTCGCCGGCGTGCAGCAGTTGCCGATTCTCTTCATCTGCGAAAACAATCAGTACGCCTACTCGGTACCGCTCGAAAAAAGCATGGCAATCGACGATGTCGCCGAGCGCGCGCATGGCTATGGCTTCGACGGGGTCGCGATCAACGGCAACGACGTCCTTGCCGTTTATCAGGCGACCCAGGGAGCGCTGACTCGGGCGCGAGCCGGCGACGGTCCGACATTGATCGAATGCAAGACCTATCGCTGGCATGGCCACTCCGAACACGACAAGGCGTTCTATCGTTCGGACGAAGAACTCGCCATGTGGAAGAGCCGCGATCCGATTCCCACCTTCACGACCTACCTTCGTACCCGCCACGTCCTCGACGATGAGAAGCAGAAGGACATCGAACAGCGAGTCACGGCCACGATCGATGATGCGGTGGAGTTTGCGATCAACGCGGCGGATCCAGATCCGTCGGAAGCGGCCGCCGACCTTTATGCGTAGCGATCATCAACACCAGGTCAGGAAGCCACGAAGCCACCGAGCCGGTTTGGGCGTATGAGCAAAGAGATCACCTATCTCGAAGCAATCCGCGAAGCGCTGCTCGAGGAAATGCGCCGCGACCCGAAGGTCTTCGTCCTCGGTGAGGATGTCGGGGCCTACGGCGGCGCGTTCGGCGTGACGCAAGGGCTGCACGAGGAGTTCGGCGAGATGCGGGTCATCGATACGCCGATTTCCGAATCGTTGATCGTCGGCGCCAGCGTCGGCGCGTCGCTGCGCGGCTACCGGCCGGTCGCGGAAATGCAGTTTGCGGATTTCATTTCCTGCGGATTCGACCAGCTCACCAATCAGGCGGCGACGCTGCGCTACCGCTACGGCGGTACGGCCAGCGTACCGATCGTCGTGCGAGCACCGAGCGGCGGTAACGTCGGCGGCGGTCTGTATCACTCCCAGAATCCGGAAGGCTGGTTCATCCACCGTCCCGGGTTGAAGGTCGTCGCTCCGTCAACGCCGTGGGATGCCAAAGGCCTTCTCAAGGCAGCGATTCGCGACGACAACCCGGTGGTGTATTTCGAGCACAAGTATCTCTACCGCCGTGCCAAAGGCCCGGTCCCCGAGGGCGACGAGATTGTGCCAATCGGTGTGGCCGCAATCCGGCGCGAAGGCAGCGATGTCACCTTGATTACCTACGGTGCGATGGTGACACCGTCGCTCGAGGCCGCCGATCAATTGTCGAAAGAAGGCGTCGAAGTCGAGGTGATCGATCTGCGCAGCCTGATGCCATACGACAAGGACGCTATTTTCCGTTCGCTCGACAAGACCAGCCGCGTGATGGTCGTCCATGAAGATGTCAAGACTCTGGGTCTCGGCGCCGAGCTGTCGGCGGTGATCGTGGAAGAACGCTTCGACGCGCTCGACGCACCGGTGATGCGGGTCACCTATCCCGATTCACATGTACCGTTTTCGCAGGTTCTCGAAGCGGCGAATCTGCCGAACTCCAACACCATCGCCGCGGCATTGAGAAAGCTGGCGGAATACTGACGTGCAGCCGCAGGACGACGCCCGCGCCGACATCGAACTGCTCGAACGCATCGTCGCTCGCGATCAGGCGGCGGTCGGCCTGCTCTATGACCGTCATAGTCGGCTGCTGTTTGGCTTGATCCTGCGCATTCTGCGCGACCGTGGCGAAGCCGAGGAGATCCTGCAGGAAGTGTTCATGCAGGTGTGGGTGCGGGCCGAGACCTACAACGTCTCCCTCGGCTCGCCGGCGGGATGGCTGGTGCGAATCGCGCGCAATCGCGCGATCGACCGGTTGCGATCGAATGCGGTTCGCCGGCGCGCGATCGATGCGGCGCCGGCGCCGACCGACACGCCAGGGACGCCGGAAGACAGTGCTGCGCTTGGTGAGCAGCAGCGCGCCGTAGCCCGCGCGCTCGCCTCGTTGCCGAACGAGCAACGCGTCCTGATCGAACAGGCCTATTTCCTCGGACTGACGCAATCGGAACTCGCCGAGCGCTTCAAGTTGCCGCTCGGCACGGTGAAAACCCGGATTCGGACCGGCATGATCTCGCTGCGCGAGCAGCTGGGACAGCTGTTGATCGAGCAATGAGCGGCGAACGGGACGCGATCGAATTCGATTCAGCGATCGCGCACGCGCTGGCGCTCGAGTCGATCGGGCCGCGGCCGTCGCCGGCCGCGAAAGATCGCCTGATGGCTCGCGTCCAGGCGTCGGTTGAAACGCCGCCCGGCTTCAATTTTGTGTTCGATCGCCCCGGCGACGATGTGGCGGAGTGGATGGCACATGCGGTGCCCGGCATTCGCATGAAGGTGCTGGCGTTCAACAAGGCGCGCGGTTACGCAACGCTGTTGCTCGACGTCGCTCCCGGCACGCGCTTCCCGCCGCATCATCATGGCGGCGCGGAAGAGTGCTACGTCGTTGCAGGCAGCCTGTTCACCTGCGATCGCCGACTCGGACCGGGAGATTTCGTGCACGCAGATGCAGGCTCTGAACACGGCGAGTTGTGGACCGACGAAGGGTGCCGCGTCATTCTGGTGGTGCCGCCGGAAGAACACCTTCCGGAGTCGTTCTACCGCTAGCCCATCTCTTTCGGCACCGGGGCCGTAGGTCTAATTGTGGGAGTGCGTTTCAATCACGACGAAGCGGTCGAGTTGACCGGCGCTTACGTTTTGGGGGCCTTGTCGGCCGACGAGCGCACGGCGTTCGAAGTTCATTTGGCTTCGTGTAACCGGTGCACCGCCGAGGTGCGCGCGCTCCGTCCCGTCGGCGACGCACTGGGCCAGAGCAGTCTGCCGATCGATCCGCCGCCGGGCGTACGCGCGGCCCTCACGCAAGCGATCACGGCAGCCAACGCTGCGCCCGACACCGCGTCCACCCGGACGACCTGGCCAGCGTGGCTGGCGATCGCCGCAACGCTTGCCCTGGCGGCCGGCGCAGGTTGGTACGCCATCAACGAACGACGCGAATCCGATCGCGATCGCCTCATCAATTCGGTGCTGGCTGCGCCCGATCTGGCGCGGATTGACCTCGCCGGTCAACCGGTGGCGCCATCGGCGATGGCGCGAGCCTATTGGAGCCGTTCGAACGGACTGGTGGTGTTGGCGTCGAACCTGCCGCCGCTGCCTGCAGGGCGGATATATCAGCTGTGGGTCCTCACCAAGGAACCGGCGCCGATGAGCGCCGGCCTGTTACAGCCGGATCGCGACGGCCGTGCGTCGATGACGGTGGTGACGCCGGTGGACATGCCCGCACCGGTTGCGATGGCGGTGACGATCGAGCCGGCGGGCGGCGTTGCAGCGCCGACCGGCGACAAATACCTGGTCGGCGTCGCGAATTAGTGGAGCGTCTCCGAGAAAACACTGGCAAGAAGAAGAACGCAAAGTCCGCGAAGGTCGCAAAGAACTTTGTGTTCATCCTGAATCGGGCGAGCGGTAGTAAACCATGCGAGCCGTCCGCTAGTTATTGAAAATCGCGGCGAGCGCTTCGTCGAGCTGCCGATAGCGGAATGTATATCCGCCCTGTTCTGCACGACGCGGAATAGCGCGTTGCCCTGACAACAACAATCCATCCGCCATCTCGCCGAGCAGCAGCCGCAAAGCGAAAGCGGGAGCGGGCATCAATGAGGGTCGATGCATTACGCGTCCGAGCGTGTGCGCGAATTCCGCGTTGCTGACCGGGTTCGGTGCCGTTGCATTGACGGCGCCGGTCACTGCCGATGTTTGCAGGATCCATTGCAGGAGTCCGACCCAGTCGGCGCGATGGATCCACGGCCAGTACTGGCGGCCGGTTCCGACCGGCCCACCGACGCCGAATCGAAACGGCGGCAGCATCGGTGGTAATGCGCCACCGTCTTTCTCGAGGACAATACCGGTTCTGATCATCACGACACGCGTGCGATTGCTCGCGGCGGCCTGTGCCTCGGCTTCCCACATCGTGCACACGTTCGCCAGGAAATCATCACCAGCAGCGGCATCTTCCGTGAGCACTTCATCGCCGCACGGCCCGTAATAGCCGACGGCCGAACCGTTCACCAGCAGCGACGGTGGCGCGGCCGCGGCATTGATCGCAGTGGTGACGCTGCGTGTCGCGAGACGACGACTTTGCGCGACACGCTTTTTGTGATCAGCGGTCCACCGTTTCGCGGCGATCGATTCGCCGGCGAGGTTGATTACCGCGTCGGCGCCGCTGATTTCCGATGCCCAGGGGCCTGCGGTTCCGTCCGGCGACCACGTAACGGTGCGAATGCGACCCCGCGATCCTTCGCCACGTCCGCGGGTCAGGACGGTGACGTCGTGTCCGGCCAGTGCGAGGGCATCGACCAGCGGACGGCCGAGAAACCCGGTAGCGCCGGCGACGACAATTCGCACGCCCTGTTCAAACACCGATCAGGGCGAGATTATTCCAGTGGACTCAGAAAATGCGATAGACGATGCCGGCCGAAAGCGAGAAGGTGTCGGTGCGAAAGTGCAAGGTCTCGCGGGAGGTTGGCGTGGTCACCGTGACGGAGGGACGCGCCAGGGCATACCAGGCGCCGAGCGTCAGACCCCACTTCTTGTGGAGGTCGTACCACGTTCGGATTTCAGGACGCACGACTGGGATGAAACCGCCATGCACGTCGATGCTTTCAGCACGCGCTTCCGCCTGTAGTGCGCTTGACCCTTCCGGGGTCAAGTTCAAGCTGGTGTAAGCGAACCCGCCGACCACGTCGCCAGTCAGGTACCAACGATCGGTGATCCGGTGCGTGTAACCGTACCCTCCCACAATCGGGCGAACTTTCAACTCGCCGAAGTGCACTCGCTGGCCGTTGATTGATCGGTCGAGGTCCGAGACGAACCATCCAAGGCCGTAGGTCCAGCCCCAGCCCTGATCGCTATGACCGATTCGCCAACTGAGTCCGAATCCGCCGTTGCCATGGGCCTCCTCGTCATTAGCGAGGCGTTGTGTGAAATTCAGGCCGACTGCAAAGGAGTTCTTCTCTTGCGCCCGAGCTGGGACCGCCAGCAGCAGCGCGCCGAGAACGACGGAGCACACGCGAAATCGCACGGCGCTCCAACTGCAACCAGCAGGCCATCCTCTGCAATGCGCTGATACTCCAGCTCGGCAAAAAGGCAGTTTTCAGAAAGTCTGACGGGCCACCCATTCGCGGAGCAGCGAATCGACGACGACATACCGATCCCCCTCGCGCGCGATTACGTCGTCGCGCCGCAACGCGCCGAGCGCGGCTTGCACGCTCGACGGTCCGCTCAGTCGATGCTTCGCGCGGGTTTCGGCCGACAACAACTCGCGCCCGTCTTCGACGACGACGGCGCGAAGGGTGCTGCGCTGCGCGACTGTCATCCGCTGCCACATCGCTTCGAACATGGTCTGCTGCTCGGTCATCAGGCGCTTGAGCGCGTGATGCAGGTCGTCGAGCGTCGCGCGCTTCCGCGATTTGCCACGAACTTCATCCCAGGTTTCATGCGCGAGGCGCTGCACGTCGTAAGGAAGGTTGCCTGCGAGCTCGACGATTGAGGCGCCAAGTCCTTCCTCGGGTCGCATACCGCTGCGCGCGAATCGAGCGTCGATGAACGCGGCGAATTCGGCAGCAGGAATCTTGTCGAGCCGCATTACCGGTCCGGCCTTGTAGAACGGCCGCTTCGGACCGAGCATCCGCTCCATCAGGCTGGGTTCGGATCCGGCGAATACGTAGCCGACGTCGCGTTGATGCTGAACCGCCGCACGCAACGCATGTTCCACCGACCCGCCGTTGAAGCCGCCGATCGCCTGAAATTCGTCGAGCGCAACCACGACTTTCCGGCGCCGGGTTTCGGCGAGATGGGCCGGCAGCGTGAATACCTCCTGCGCCAGTCGTGAGATGTCGCGGTCGGATTTGACGGTGGGGAAGGAGACGGCCAGTGACCCAGAGCCGGGTGTTTGCAGCGTCGGGTCCGGGTTGTAGCGGACTTCGGCCCGGGCGGTTCGCACGGCGTCGCGCAGCCAGTTGCGGGCGCGATCCCAGCGCGTTTCGGCCGCGACCACCGCCCGCGCGTAGCCTTCGAGAAAGGCGACATACGAACTGAAGCTGCTGACGGTGACCTCGACAGTGAGCGCGCCCTGCCGCGAGACGGCTGCGAGGGCACGGCGGATCAGCGACGACTTCCCGTAGCGGCGCGGCGAGATCAGGAACACTTTCTGCGCCGCCGCCAGGTCGCGGACCAGCCGGTTCAGCTCGTCGACGCGGTTGACGAACGCGGCGGCGGGGACCACTTCACCGTAGACGAATGGGTTTTCCGTTACGTCAAACAACGTAGCCGTTACGTATTATAACGTAACAAACGAGGTTCGCGGGGTTCAAGGGGTTCGCGGGGTTCGCGGGGTTCTTTCTCAAAAGAGGTTCGCAGGGTTCGCGAGGTTCATACGGGGTTCACGAGGTTCAGAAGGGGTTCACGGGGTTCGGAGGAACTCCTGCGCCTCTCGAACCCCGGAACTCGTGAACGTCGCGAACCGCTTCTAAGAAAAGAACCTCCTGAACCCGCGGCTGAACCTCGTGAACCCCGCATGGAACCTCGCGAACCCCGCGAACCTCTTCTGAAAAAGAACCTCGTGAACCCCGCGAACCTCTTCTGAAAAAAGAACCTCGCGAACCCCGCGAACCTCTTCTGAAAAAGAACCTCGTGAACCGTTCGAACCCCTTGAACCCCGCGAACCTAGTAATACCGGTGCGGCAAGTCGAGGATCACGCGACGACGCGCCAGGTCGGTCAGCGACGGCGGAAGAGCTGAGGTTGGCAAGGCGGCGAGGGCGTCAGCGTCGACCGACAGGTGATCAGGCAAATAGCGCCGGCAGGCGCCATATTCCTGTTCGTAGTCGACATCGGGGAACGCCAGCCGCAGCGCGACTTTTCCGCCGTTGGGTTCGGCGACATACAGCGGATTGAGCCGGAATTCTCCGGCGGCTCGAGCGGAGAGAGTCAGCCGGTGACGCTGTAAAACGCCGGGATGCCGCGACGCGATGATCGTCAACGCGGGATCGGCGTCCAGCGTAGCTTTCGAATCTCGCCGCGACAGGTCGAGCAGGTTGTCGATTACCAAACCCTCGAACAGCCCGCCTTCGGCGAAGATGCGCGGCTCCATTGTCTCGAACAGCGCCGCGTATCCTTCGGGCGACAGGGGCTGGCCGTGCGATGGGCTCCACGTCCTCTCGTTGTGGGTATGGCCAATCAGGACGGCCCCCGGCGGCGCGCCGGGCGATTGATCGTCGACCAGCCGCTCCAGTTCGCCGACGAACTGCCGCTTCGTCCAGATGTACATGAACGCGTCCGTGCACATCGCGAGGCCAAAGGCACCGCGCGCGAACGGCATCGGCGCGTTGCCGTCGCAGCAGACCGGTTCGCAACCGCGCGCCGTGAAGCGCCGCGCCAGCCAGATCTTCGCGTAGTAGAGATCCGCGAGGATCGGCGGCGCTTGCGAGCATTCGAGAAGCGTCCGCGTCAGGTGACCGGAGCCGCCGCAGATGTCAACCGCGCGTCGATTACCGGCGAGCACCGTCGACCCGACCGCGCGCACTACGGCTTGCGCGACGACAAAAGTCGGATCGGAAAATCGATACAGAAAATATCCGCCCTCGAAGTTCGGGCCGATCGCCTCGACCGTGTCTTTATACGTCGCAGTTTCAGACGCCGCCGCGCGCTCGAAGATTTCGGCCTGGTGTTGATCTTCGAGCCCGAACATCGCGCGCCGCGCCAGAACCGGGCGGCCGGCTTTCAGGTGCTCGATTGCGGTTGTGGCATTCGGCTGAAGATGGAGGACCGGGATGCCATCAACCAGCGCGAAGATACAGCACTGGCATCCGAGAATGCCGTTGACGAGCTCGGCGTCGTGACGTTGATGGAACAGCGAGGTGACGAGCTCGAGCGGTCCGCCACAATAAGGACAGCGGAGCACATCCAGAGTGTCGACACGCATCCTATGAACTTGTCACAGGTTCGCTGAGCACTTCCAGTACTGATTGGGACGTCGCACTGGCGAGGTCGGCGCGGCGGAAATACTCCACTCCAAGCCATCGCCGCGCATCGTCGTCGTCGATCCAGGCGATCGGGTTGGCCGCGCCCATCTGGGTGCGATGACAACGCAGCGCGGCCATCTTGCGCGCTGTCCAGGGCCGGACGTCAATCGAAAATGAGTTTGATAACTCGGTTTCACCGAAGGCCTCGGGCTCGAGCCCCCAGAAACTCGAATCGCCCGCTGCGCCGCCCTTGGTCCGCGCGGCCTCGACCAGCCGCTGTATCAGGCCCTTCGGCATGGTCACGTAATAAAGCGGCGGCGCACCCTCACCGAACGATTTCACGGCGGTGTAGGTTCGTTCGTGCACGCCGATGTGATCGAGGTGCCAATAGAGTCCGTTCTCGGCGAAGGTGACGACCGCATCCGGCTGAAAAGTGCGGATCGCGCCGACAATGTCGGCGTGGAACTCGAGGACGTCGTGCCAGCGCAGATCGCCATCCTTGTGATCCAAAACGATCAGCTCGTGAACGCCGAGAATCGCCGCCGCAGCCTTCAACTCGGCGACGCGGACGTTTCCCAGGTCGCCGTCGTCAGGGACGAGTGACGGATCGCTGACCGAGCCGTGTTCGCCCCGCGAGCCGCAGATGACGATCGTGCGGACGCCGGCGTCGGCAAGTCGCGCCAGCGTTCCACCACACATCAACGATTCATCATCGGGATGCGCGAATACGGCGAGCACGGTCTTCAACGATGCGCCTCCACGAGTCGGCTGTAGACCTTGAGGTACTCGTCGACCATCCGCTCTGCACCGAACCGGGCAACGGCACGTTCGCGGACGCGACGTCGATCCAGGTCGAAGACCCGTGGCAAGTCGTTAGCCATTTGCTCGAGATCCTCAAAGACGATGCCGGTGACGCCGTCGTCGACCACTTCGCGAACCGCGCCCTTGTCGAGTGCCGCCACCGGCGTTCCGCAGGCCATCGCTTCGGCGAGCACGAGTCCGAACGGTTCCCGCGATTGAATTGGATAGAGCAGCGCCCGCGCACCACCGTAGAGCTGCACTTTCGCTTCGAAATTTGCTTCGCCGAAATACACGATGTGTCGTCCGTCGACGTGCGGCGCGACCATTTCGCGGTAGTAGTCGTCTTCCGCGGCGGCCAGGATCAGCCGCATGCCGACGCGCTTCGCAATTTCGATCGCCTGCAGCACGCCTTTGCCTTCAGTAAAACGGCCGAGGAACAACAAATAGTCGTCGGGTTTTTCGCGGAACGTGAAGTTGGTGGTATCGATACCGTGCAGCACGGTCTCGACAATGTTGAGGCCGGCAAGTAAACGCGCTTGCTCGTTCGAAATCGCGACGAACGGCGCTTCCGGATAGCGCGACCACAGTTTGACTTCGGCGGCGCCGGGCGAATGGTGGAGTGTCTGCACGATTGGCGTCGGACTGAGTCGCGCGAAGGCCAGCGACATCGGATAGTACGCGGCTTCGTAATGAATGATGTCGAATTCAGAGGCGCGTTCGACGGCGGCCGCGAGGTTGAGCATTTCGTAGAGTTCCCACGGCCACATGTTCTGGTCGTGCCAGTAGCCGTGAGGATAGATCGCGGCGAGTTTGGCGGTGGTCCGTGAATCGCCGGTCGCGAACAGCGTCACATCGTGGCCGCGCGCGACTAGACCTTCCGTGAGAAGCGACGTCATCGTCTCCACCGAACCGGACTTTGGTGGAGGAATCGTAGTCGCAACTGGTGCGATGTGCGCGATTCGTAAGGAACTCATTGTGTCGCGGTCTTGATCAGCCTGGGCAGGACGTTTCGAGCGTCGAAGCATTCGCGGGCAATTTCCCGGGCGCGGCGGACGTGTGCAGCATAGTCGGCGTTGATGCGATCGATGCCGGCGACCACCTCGTCCGGGTTGGTAAACGCCAGCAGACCGTCGCCATTCGGCAAATGCGCCGTCCAACCGGTGTCTTGCACCAGCGCCGGCCGGCCCGACGCGAGGTAACACTCGGTGCGATCGCTGAACCATCCCGTGCGGTTCGCAACGTAGGTGTGCTTGGCGACGCCGAATTCCGCTTTCGAGCCGTGAATAAAATCGCGGTAGTCGGCCGGGGTTCGCGACACTCGCATGGCGTCGACGGTGTTCCAGCCGTACTCGCGCAACAGCGTCTGCGGACCGTTAATCGCCAGTTCGAACGGCTGCGAGGTGCGCGACGGCAAGTCGATGAACTTGACGAACTCCTGATCCTTGTTGCCGCCGACGTCGGTAAAGCTCTCGATCTGCCAGGTCATGACGGTCGTGAATCGATCGCGCGGCTCGGCGTGCGGCAGCCAATCGTCGAGCGTGATCGGCTGCCAGGTTTTGTGCCACGTGAAGTCGCCGACTGGAATTGGCGACGCCGGCGTGCCGATGTTCGCGCCGAAGGTGAATAAATGATCGAACCGCTTGAAGAACGCCACGTACCACGGCTCGGCTTTCGCAATCGCCAGTTGCGTGAACGCCGGATCGGAGTCGACGAACACCTTGTGAGGGATGCCAGCGTATTCGTCGCGCCAGAACCACGAGCCGCCCGACAGATTGATGAACAGGTCGCAGTCGGCCGCGTAGCGGCGGACGTCTTCTGCCGACCGCCCGTGATAACTGCCGTCGTAGTTGACGAACGCCCACCGATCGCCGAGGCCATGGGGTGCCAACGCGGCGTGAATGTAGTTGGTTCCGTACGTCGGTTCGGTGGCGAGCGTGTTTTGAACCGGATCGTAGACGCACTCGCCGGTGTCTTCGATATAGAACACCTCGTGCCCCAGCGCGCGCAGTCCGAGCAAATACATCAGGGAACACCAGGTGACGCCGCCGAACGGGTAGCGAGCGATGATGCCGGCGAAGAGAATCCTCATGAAATCATCGTTTGGCCGCCTCGATCAGTTCGTCCACCGTCTCCGGATCGTCGAGCGACTTGCCGACTGACAGGCGCGCGCACATCCGGCGGTAGAGCTCGCTCGCTTCGAGCAGCTCGTCGTGCTTGCCCTGCGCGGCGATCCGGCCGCCGTCGAGCACGAGAATTCGATCGGCGTCACGGACGGTCGACAAGCGGTGCGCGATCACGATCGTCGTCCGGCCTTCGCGGAGGCGGCGCAGCGCGTTGAAGACGATCTCTTCCGAAATCGCGTCGAGCGACGAGGTCGGTTCGTCGAGAATCAGGATCGGCGCGTTCTTCAGGACCGCGCGCGCGATGCTCAGGCGCTGACGCTCGCCGCCCGACAGGGTGCCGCCGGCCTCGGCAATCTCTGTCTGATACCCCTTTGGCAATCGCACGATGAAGTCGTGCGCATGCGCGGCCTTCGCCGCCGCCTCGATCTCGGCCTCGGTCGCGTCCAGCTTGCCGTAGCGGATATTGTCGGCAATCGTCCCTGAGAACAGCACCGGATCCTGCAGCACAATCGCGATCCGCTCGCGCAGCGACTGCACGCGATAGTTGCGAACGTCAACGCCGTCGATTGCCACTCGGCCGACCGACGTGTTGTAGAAGCGCGGAATCAGGCTGACCAGCGTCGTTTTGCCGGCGCCGGTCAAACCGACCAGCGCCACCATCTGTCCCGGTTTGGCCTCGAATTCGATGTCGCGCAGAACTTCTTTGCCGCTGGGATACGAGAAGCTGACGCGGTCGAACTTGATATTGCCGGTGACGCGATCGGCGTCGATCGCGCCGGGCTCGTCGTCGGTTTCCGGCGTCATCGCAAACATGGCACGCACCCGTCGGGCGCCGGCGAGCGCGCCTTGCAACTGCCCGGTGGTGTGGGCGATTGACGACAGCGGTCCATAAACCGCGCCGAGATAGCTAATCACCACCAGCAGCTGTCCGACCGTCAGGCGCCCGTTCATCACGAAGCTGCCGCCGACGATGACCACCAGCGCGGTGCCGAGAATCGTGACGGTGCTGACGACTACCGAGAACAGCGAGCTTTGCCAGGTAATCGCGATCCGCGCGCGCATCGTCTTCTCGCCGGATTCGGTATAGCGATTCAGCTCGTGCTGTTCGCGAGAAAAACTCTTCACCAGGCGAATCGCACCGAACGTTTCGTACAGCCGTTCGAGCAGCTTCGATTCAAGCTCCTTGACCCGCTCTTCGCGGTTCGACAGGGTCGATGTGTAGTAGCGCAGGCAAAGGTAGAGAAACGGGACGACGGTCAGCGACAACAGCGCGATCGTCAGATTCAAGTACGCGAGCGTCGTGAACATGACGGCCAGCGCGGTAATCGAGGTCGCGAGCGGAAAAATGCCGCTCATCACCAGGTTTTCGATGGCGTAGGCGTCGACGTCGACGCGATACACCGCGTCGGCGGTACTGGTGTGGATGTGATGATGCAGGCCGAGACCGGTGAGATGCTGAAAAAGCCTGGCCCGCAGGTCGTAGACCATCCGTTGTCCCGCGTCTACCTGCACTTGCGTGCCGTACGCCGAGACGAACTGGTTGACGACCTGTAACAGGACGCCGGCGATTACCACCGTGACCAGCAACGCCAGCTTGTGCCCGTTGGTGATCGACATCATCCAGGGTGCGATCCACGCCGGCCACGGCCGGTCGCCGAGCACGTAGTCGATCACAATCGACAGCGGCCACGGCTGCAGCGCGCCAAGCGCGATTTCTGTGACCAGTAGGAAGGTCAGTAAGACCACACGGCCGCGATAGGGACGCAGAAAACTCAGCGTCCACGGCAACAGCGGCTTCTGGCGGCTTGCCGCAACAACCGGATCGCTCATCCGCCCACCCGGCGTGCCGGCACAATTGGCCGCGGCGGCGGCACCAGGCTGGGTGCGAGTCGCGGTACGTAGAGCGGCACGATCTTGTCTTTACTCGAATCCGACACGTAGAGCCAGCCAGCGCGCGGACCAGACGCAGCGAAGGTGACGCGCGTCGGAGCGCCAAACGCTGTTCGCCCCTCGTCACTCAAGTCGCGGATGATTCCGTCGGGGCCCACCGCGCGCACGTGTCCGTTGTAGTAGTCCGCGATGAAGATGGTCGCCTGGCCTTTGCTGTCGGCAACCACCGCGACGCCCGCCGGACCGGCCAACGTCGCATTGGTCGCCGGACCATCGTCGCCCGAATAACCCCACTTGCCGTTGCCGGCGACGGTCGAGATCAGCCGGGTCTTGGCGTCGACGCGCCGGATTCGGTTGTGATGCATGTCGGCGATATAAATGTCACCACTCACGCGCTCGATGGCGACATCGCTGGGCATATTCAGGTGCGCGCTGATTGCCGGACCGCCGTCGCCAACATTCCCGTCTTTGGGATCGCCGGGCTGGCCGTCCCCGGCGATCGTGTGAATCAATCCGGTTTTCGCTTCGATCATCCGCACGCGATAGTTCAGCGTGTCGGCGATGTAGATGTCGCCGTTCGGCGCGCAGGCGACCGCGCTCGGCGTATTCAGCGCCGCTTGGACAGCCGGCTTGTCGTCGCCGTCGTAGCCGTTTTCGCCGGAGCCGGCGATCGTGATGATCGTCTTGGTCTGGCGATCCACGCGCCTGATGCGATCGTTGTGCGAGTCGGCGACGATGATGTCGCCGTCAGGTGCAATCGACACCCCGTCGGGCGTGTCGAGCTGCGCGACGATGGCGGGCCCATTGTCGCCCGAGAAACCGCCGCCGAGTTCGTGGCTGCCGGCAACCGGCTCGATCTCCGGGTTGTTGGTCCGCGCGTCGATCCGGCGAATCAGATGGTTGTTCGAATCGGCGAAATAGATGTCGCCGTTGCTGCCGACGACGATGCCGTTTGGCGAGTCGAGCCAGGCTTCGATCGCCGGTCCGTAATCGCCGGCGTAGCCCTTGCGGCCGCCGATTACCGGGCCGGTTGCCGCCTCGCGCAGCATGAACGTGCTGGCGCCAACGGACAAGATCATCAGCGCGAAGATCATCGCGGTCCGCAAACCGTAGCGGCGTACGATCGACGGCGCGACCAGCGGCACTTTCGCAGGCCCCGAAGGCATCGCTGTCATCCCCGAGCCGATTGTCACGTGACGGATTCCGCGTCGGGCGATCGCGGTTGCCTGAGCCGTCCAGTACAAGACCAACGCCGTCAACGCCACGGTGGCGATGCCGACGATGCTGCCGGCGAGGGGCCAGCGCAGCGCCAGGCCGGCGACTGCTCCTCCGAGGAGTCCAACGCCAAGTCCAGCAGCCGCGACGACGCCGAACGTCGTCGGGCGCAGATGCGTGCTGACGCGCAGCAGCACCCGGCCGCCGGCGTGTTCTTCCACCAGCGCGCGCACGTCGAGCCACGCCCAGCGTCCGACAAATACGCTGACGTCGCGATCGTCCGACCAGCCCTCGTCGATTTCAATCGAACGCACCGCTCGCGAGGCGCGCAGCCAGTCGGTGAACTGTCCGAGCACGCGATCGGCCGACGTCCACTTCTCGCTCCAGAATCGATCTTCGGCAACGCTCCCCGAAACCAGCTGCAGCGCGCGCCAGGCCTCGGCAAGGGATGGTCTTGGACCGTGGCTGGTCTGCCGCGCGCCCTGCGGCACCGCCACCGCTGGCGGTGATAACAATCCACGAATGCGCCCGCGAATCCGCGCCAGCGGCTGCAGGAAGTGCAGGTAAGCCACCACCACGCGGTACCAAACCTTGGCGCCCTTCAGCGACTCGACCTCTGAGCGCATCGCATAGGCGACGTCTTTGCCGATCGTCACCGCCAGGCCAATCAGGCCGCTGCCGAGCAGCAGCGCCGCTGCCCAGGTGTGATCGCCGATGCCCGACACGATCGCCCCGACCAGCGTCAGGATCATCGTGATCACCTGCCAGCGGATGGAATGGGGCAGGAAGGCGAACGGATGAATGTCCGTGCGGTAAACCGACGGAAACGCTGCCGTGCCCCAGACACCGGCGTTGATCTTCGTGCCCCACAGCGATCGCACGAATGGCAGCGGGCTGTAAATCCGGCCACGCCACAGCATGTGGCCGTCCAGAAATTTCTCTGGATGGTGCGCCATCAACCAGGTTTCGCCTTCGCCGTAGCCGACCTGCTGACGCCAGTAGGCATTGACCGACGCGCGATGGTGATGCCACACCAACGCCGCCGACGCGAAACCGATTTTCCAGCCGCGCGCCTGCAGCCGCCAGCAGACATCGACGTCGTCGCCGGCGCGCAGATAGATCGGATTGAAGCCGCCGATCGCCAGCAGTGCGTCGCGACGAAACGCCATGTTGCAGCCTGGCACGTGTTCGGCGATGCGATCGTCGAGCAGCACGTGCGTCGGTCCGCCGGGCGCTCTGGCGATGCATTGCGCGACCGGCGGGTCGTCGGAAGGTACGACATTGGGTCCACCCGAGCCGGCGACGTCGGATGTCAAGAACGGTTGAACCAGAAAGGTCAGCCAGTCGGGATCCACCCGCGTGTCGGCATCGGTGTAGGCGACGATTTCCCCGGTGGCTTCGGCCAGCGCCACGTTTCGAGCGGCGCTCAAGCCCTGATTGGCGGTGTCGATCACGCGCACCCGCGGGTGCGATTTCGCGATCTCGCTCGTTCGGTCGGTCGAGCCGTCGTTGACGAGGATGATTTCGAAGTCTGGATAGGTCAGTTTCTCGAGCGACTGCAGGTTGTCTTCCAGCGTATCGGCGGCGTTGTAGGCGCAAACCAGCACGGAGACGCGCGGCCAGCTGCGTTTCTTTTCTTCAGAGAACGGCGCCTCGGCAAACGCATCGGCGACGGCCTGCGCCGCCAGCTTTGGCCGGCGATCGTGGTCGACCAGGCCGAATTTCCAGTCCTCGACGTCGTAGCCGCCGCGCCACCATTGATCGGTCCAGGCAAACGCGATCGCACCGCATGCACCCTCTTCAAACGCGGCGCGCATATGCATCGCCGTAATGTCGGCTTGTCCCGCCTCGCCTTCACGGATGCTGTCGGCGCCGGCTTCAGCGAGCAGCAAGGGCTTCTGACCGGCGATGTGCTGCAGCCGTGCGAGATAGGCGCGCAACTGCGGTTCGCGATGCAGGTAGACATTGAACGCGCAGATGTCGAAGAACGAGAGATCGAGAAACTCGGTCGGTGGGAAGTTGACGTAGGTGTAGAGGGACTCCGGCGCTGCGTTTTTCGCGTCTTCGTACAGCTGATGGAGAAAGCGTTCGACACGCAGGCGCCCGTGCCAACGCACGACATTGGGCGGAATCTCGTTACCGAGCGCGAAAGCGAGCAGTGCCGGATGCGCGCCGAGCTCCTTCACCTTCGCTGTCAGCTCCTGCCGGATGCCACGCTTCAAACCGCGATCGTCAAGAAAGGCGACGTGCTGCGACCAGGGAAGACCGGCCATCACGCGCAGCCCGTTCTTCGCGGCTTCATCGAGCAGATCGATTCGCGGCGCGGTGTAAGTGCGGACGGTGTTGAAGCCGAGGCTCGCCATCAGGCGGAAGTCCGCGGCGACCTGGGTCAGTGGCGGAAATTGATAGCCGTGAGCGTCGGGTGCGAAGGTGCCATAGGTGACACCCTTGATGAGGAACCGTTCAGTACAGACTCGCAGAAATTTCCCGTCCGTGGCGATGCGCCCGGCTGGGGCTGTTGAGAAGGGAAGGCGAACCTCCTGGTCGGGCTGCGCTAGGGGCAAACCTCTATTTTAGCAGTAGCTTACCGGTCTATCCGTACGCTCCCGCTGAAGGTCTTGAACCGCAGGTTCCCACCACTGCGCGGATTGTCACCGAGCTCGGCCTTGAGGCTTCGCCGGCTGCCATCTTTCAACGTCAATGGAAGATCCGAATTCAAGTGGCCGCTAAACGAGTTGAACGAGATCAGGCCGCTCGCCTTTTCCGGAACCCTTAACGTCACATTGCCGCTGAACGTGTCGACGTCGAGATCCTGCTCGCTCTGCCACTCTTTGGTCGCGATCTCGATCGGACCGCTGAAGGTGTGGGCTTTGATGTCGCCGACCGCATCGAGGACTCTGATTCGCGAAGAGAATCCGCCAAGGTTGTGTCGGCCTTCGACGCCGTCGATGGTGACGCTGGCGCTGAACACCTGCACGTCCAAGTTGGTCCTGCGAGGCACTTTGATGTCGAAATCGGTCTCGACCACGTTGTTGTTGGTCACCCACCACGACGAGTCGCGGCGGTTCGCGTCGACGTAAACCGTCGACCCTTCCCCATGAACATCGAGCTTGATGTGATCCAGGCGGCTGCGCGACGCGCGGCGGACCGCATCGATGACAACCTGCTGGCCGTCGCCGACGGTGACGTTGACGCGGCCGGAGAAGCTTTTCAACCGCAGCGTTCCGCCGGGATTGAGCGGGACGGTTCGGCTGACTTTTTCAGTCTCCTGAAACGCGGCGTCCAGCCCAGGGCTGACGCAGGCAACCAGCGTAAGGGCGGCGAAAGCAACAACAAGCTTCGTCATGAAAACCTTTGACGAAGAAGGGGTTCGCGAGGTTCGCGGGGTTCGCGAGGTTCGCGGGGTTCACGAGGTTCACGAGGTTCACGAGGTTCCCACCTCTAATCTTCCTGTGTAGATTGCCATTCCGACGACAGCGTCGACACCCATCGAGTGAAGGCGGTCGATTTCGGCCTGGGTCGTGATCCCGCCGGCTGCGGTGAGGCGGTTGGTCGTGGCCGCTCGCACCGCTTCGATCGCCTCGAAGTCGGTGCCCTCCATCAGGCCCTCTTTGTCGACGTGCGTATAGAGGAACTCGTCGCAGTAGGGCTCGAGCGCGTTGACGGCTTCGACTGCGGTCAATGGCAACGCGGTTTTCCACCCGTGAATGACGACGTGGCCGCCGCGGCTGTCGACGGCGGCGATCACCCGTTCGCGGCCGACGGCCTCCGCCAGCGCACGCGCAAAGACCAGATCGGGTCTTCCGGCCTTGAACAACGACGAACCGGCGATGATTTCACGCGCGCCGGCCGCGAGCACCTCGTGCGCGCGATCGACCGTACGGATGCCGCCGCCAACGCGGCACGCCAGCGCGCCAGCGATCTGCCGCACCAACGGCAGGTTGTCGCCGCGGCTCATTGCAGCATCGAGATCGATCACCTGGACCTTCGGAAATTTCTCGAAACGTCGTACCCAATGAAAAACATCGCTGTCCTTGAGCGCGAGCCGTTCGCCCTGCACCAACTGGACGACGGCGCCGTCTCTCAGATCAATGGAGGGGATCAGCACAATTAGCGACCAGCCTTCTTTTTCTCGAAGTACGCCGCCCGCAGCGCCTCGACCAGCCGCGCGTCGACCAGGCCGGGCGCGTTGCCTTGATAGTCGAGGCTTTTGTCTTTCCGGAACTTGTCGACTGCGGCGATCGTTTCTTCGTCGAACAGCGCGTATTCGCGGTTGTACGCCGCCGTTGCCTGGCGCGACTCGCCCAGCAACTTGTCATACTGGGCCGGATTCGATTTCTGCAGATCGCGCATCTTCGGCGTGTTGATCGACGGCGGAGGATCCGGGAAGGCGGCGAGAGACGGACGAAAATACCCGAGCGCATGCAGCATCCGCTTCAACTCGATCACGTCAGCGCCTTCGACGCGGGAAAACGTACGATAGCCGAGATGGCGGCCGGTCGTGTAATAGATCCGCTTCATCTCCGCGACCGGTTCCGGATGCTCGCCGACCTCGATCGCCAGGGTGATGAAGTCGCCGCCGCGGCCCGGGTCGTTCGGATCCGCGACCTTGATCGCCGCCGACTGCAGATTGCCCCAGCGTCGGTCGCCGCCTTTCGCGTAGCCGGCTTCCATCGCCAGAATCATTCGTTCCGCCAATGGCACGCCGGTACCTTCCGTCGACTCGAAGGTCCTGGCGACGGCGTCCACGACTTCGGGGCCGACCATGATGTTCGCCTGCACGGTGTAGTTGGCGCCCTGACGGCTGCCCGCCCAGTTACCGTTCTGCTTGCCGGTGTGCGCGGCGGCGCGACCTTTCATGTCGATGATGCCAACTTGCCGGGACTCGCGCTGCTGATCGTCGGCGAGCAGTTGCTGCAACACCGCCTGTGGTTCGACGCCCTTCGCCAGCAAGTCCAGGCCGCGCGGCCCGTATTCGACGACGGTCGATGCCTGGGTGCAGACCGCGCCAACGCCGGCGCGAACGTGTGGTACGGCCCGCCCGACGAACGGCACACGCGTGGTGACGCTTGCGCCCGACTGACCGGTCGCCGGATCGATTGCGCAAAGCGAGAAGGTGGAGTACTGCGGCAGGCCTTCATCGTTCAACGCGACGCCGTCGGCGGCGCGTTGCTGGGCGGAAACGTTCGCGATCATCAGCAGCGAAACGGCGAGCAGCAGATGACGTTTCATTGATGACACTCCTTGCGCGAAGCCATTTTGTAAAAGTTGCGTTCTTAGCGAACTTTGCGTTCAGCCCTCCGAACCCGGATACCGACACACGAAACCACGAAACAATACTCTACAGGCGCACGGGAATGCCGTGCCGTTGCAGGTGCTTCTTCAAGGCATGGACGCTGGTTTCGGCGAAATGGAAAATCGACGCCGCCAGCGCGGCGTCGGCGCGGCCAACGGTGAAAACCTCGACGAAGTGCTCGAGCGTTCCGGCGCCGCCGGAGGCGATCACCGGAATCGAGACCGCCGACGATACGGCAGCGGTCATCGGACAGTCGAATCCCGCTTTCGTTCCATCCCGGTCGATCGACGTCAGGAGGATTTCGCCAGCGCCGCGCTGTTCCGCCTCGCGCGCCCATTCGACCGCGTCTCGATCCGCCGGCGACTTCCCGCTGCGAGCGTAGACCGCAAACCGTTCACCGTCCTGCTTGGCATCGATCGCGACGACCACTGCCTGGCTGCCGTAGCGTTCGGCCAGCCGGGTGATCAGCTCCGGCTCCGACAGCGCTGCGGTGTTGAGGCTGACCTTGTCCGCGCCGGCGTCAACCGCCGCTGCAGCGTCGGCCTCGCTGCGAATGCCGCCGCCAACCGCGAGCGGAATGAACAATTGGCGCGCCACTGCGCGAATCGTTTCGGCAAGCGCACGGCGTGCCTCGAGTGTCGCGGTGATGTCGAGGATGACCAGCTCGTCGATCCCTTCGGTGTTGTATCGCCGCGCCAGTTCGGCCGGATCGCCGGCCGATCGAAGTCCTTCGAAGTTGATCCCTTTCACCACCTGTCCGCTGCGAACGTCGAGACAAGCGATGATTCGTTTGGAGAGCACGATCAGCCCGCGAGCCGTACGAAATTCCGCAGCATCGTCAGGCCGACGTCGCCCGACTTTTCCGGATGAAATTGCACGCCGGCGACGTGCGCGCGTTGGACGACCGCCGCGAACGGGCCGCCGTGTTCGGTCACCGCGATCGTGTCGCCCGTAACCGGCGCGACGTAGCTATGCGTGAAATAGACCTGCGATCCGTCAGGCACGCCGTCGGTGATCCAGGTGTCGCCGGCGCGAAGCGCCAGCGAGTTCCAGCCGACGTGCGGGACCTTGAGATCCCTCGAGTTGGGGTGAAGCCGGACGCAGCGGCCGGATAGCAGGCCCAGCCCAGTCAAATCCGGCGCCTCCTCGCTCGATTCGTAGAGCCACTGCATGCCCAGGCAGATGCCGAGGAGCGGGCGGCCTTCACTGACACCGTTGACGATCGCGTCAACCCACGCTCGATCGAGCGTGCGCGTCGCTTGAAAGTGCCCGACGCCCGGCACGATCACGGCCGAGGCCGTCGCCAGTTCGTCGGGCGCGCGCGGAACGAATACTTCCGCGCCGATCGCGGCCAGTGCTTTCTTGACCGATGTGAGATTGCCCGCCTGGTAGTCGATCAGCGCAATCACAGCAGGCCTTTGGTGGACGGCAGCAACTTGGCGAGCCGTTTGTCTTTCGCAACCGCCACGCGCAGCGCTCGCGCGAACGCCTTGAATACAGCCTCTACCTTGTGGTGATTCGAGCGCCCGTAGAGCACTTTGACGTGGACGTTGGCGCGCGCCGCCATTGCGAAGCCTTCGAAAAAGTCGGTGACGAGTTCCACTTGCAGATCGCCAACCCGCTCGATCGGCACCTGCAGGTCGACGACGGTGTGCGGCCGCCCGCCGAGATCGATGGCGGCAACCGCCAGGGTTTCGTCCATCGGCATGACGAAATAGCCGGCGCGGTTGATGCCGCGGCGGTCGCCAAGGGCCTTCGCCACCGCCTCGCCCAGCGCGATGCCGATGTCTTCGACGGTGTGGTGTTGATCGACGTCGAGGTCGCCGCGAGCCTTGAGCTGGAGGTCGAATGCGCCGTGCCGTGCGAACAACTCGAGCATGTGATCGAGAAAGCGGATTCCGCTGCGGACGTCGTAGCGGCCGCGGCCCTCGAGGGCGATACCGAGCGTGATTTGCGTCTCGGTGGTTTTGCGGTCGATTACTGCGCGGCGCACAACACCTCTTCCATCACGGCGATGCAGCGCTTGGTATGTTCGACGATGCCGGTGGCGATGCGCATTCGTCCCGCGCAGCCAGGCTCAGTGGAGCGATTCCGAATGTAGATGCCCCGATCGAACGCGCCTCTGACCAGCGCATCGGTGCGATCCCCGGCGCCAACCAGCACGAAGTTCGAACTGCTGTTGACGTAGGTCAGGCCGAGGCGTTTGCACGCGGCATAGAGCAGGGCTTTCGACTCGACGACCTGTTGCAAATACCGGTTCAGATGATCGAGATCCTGCAACGCCGCGATAATCGCCACCACCGCCGCAATGTTCACGCTATAGACCGGCACCGCCTCGCGAATCGGGTTCAAGGTTTCGGGGGCGCCGACCAGACAACCGATTCGCAAGCCGGCGAGGCCAAACGCTTTCGAAAACGTCCGGCCGACGATGACGTTCGGATGCGCGGGTAACTCGGGGATGAAACTGGTTCCGGCAAATTCCGCGTACGCTTCGTCGACAAACACGATCGCGCCCTTCGGCACTGCGCCGGCGATCGTCTTGATTGCATCGAGCGGCATCGCGACGCCGGTCGGGTTGTTGGGATTGGTCAAAAAGACAACTCGAGTTCGCGGCGTGATGGCGGCGAGCACGTCCTGCAGCGGAAAACTGAAGTCTGGTTTCGGCATCACCTGCACCAGCCTGCCGCCGGCGACTGCGGTATCGAAGCGGAAGATTTCGAAGGCCGGTTCCGGCACGATCGCTTCGAGGGTCGGTTCTCCCGACGCCGCTCGCAGGTAGGCGACCGCCAGCGCCATGATGCCCTCGTCCAATCCGTTGGTCAGCGCCACCTGCTCGACGGATGTCTCGAGGTAGCGCGCGACGGCCTCGGTCGCTGCCGCGTACGGCGGATAGAAACCGATTTGGTCGGGCCGCAGCCGCGACAGCGCCTCGATCACTCTGGGTGAGCAGCCACCAGTGTTTTCGTTCTGATGAAGGCGCAGACCGTCGTATAACTCGGGCGGTTTCTGGTAATGACTCATGACAATCGAACCTCGATCGATTCCGCGTGCGCATCGAGCCCTTCGGCGCGCGCGAGCGCGATGATCGTTGGCGCCAAACGGGCGAGGCCGTCGCGCGTCACGCGCTGCACGGCCATTACCCGGACGAAGTCGGCGGCATGAAGGCCGCCGCGCGATCTGGCAGCGCCCGCCGTAGGCAACACGTGGTTGGATCCGGTCGCGTAATCGCCAGCCGCTTGCGCGGTGTAGCGCCCGACGAACACGGCGCCGGCGACGATCGGCCCGCGCAGCAGCGAATCGCGTTCGACAACCAGATGCTCTGGCGCCAGCTGATTGGATAACGCCATCGCCTCGGTTTCACCCGCTGCGATAACAATCGCGCCGTGCCGCGCCAGTGACCGTTTCACGATCGAGCGGCCGACGCTGCGACGCTGCACCGCGCGTGCAACGCGCGCCGCAAAGGTCCGCTTCCAGGTCACAAGGATCGAGCGCGCATCCGGGTCGTGCTCGGCCTGGGCCACCAGATCGGCGGCAACCCAGTCGGGGTTGCCGCTTGCGGCAACGATCACGATCTCGGTCGGGCCGGCGTAGAAATCGATGGCGCAGTCGCCGGCGACCATGGCCTTGGCCGCGGCGACGTAGCGGTTTCCTGGGCCAACGATCTTGTCGACGCGTGGGATTGTCCGGGTTCCGTAGGCGAGTGCGGCAACCGCATGGGCTCCGCCAATCGCAAACATCCGGCTGATGCCGGCTTCCAGCGCGGCAGCCATCACCACCGGCTCCGGTCGCGGACAAACCGCGATGACGTCGCGTACCCCGGCAACCCGCGCCGGCACGGCAGTCATCAGCAATGACGACGGCAGGGGGAAGCGGCCGCCAGGGACGTAGCAGCCGACGCGCGTCAGCGGCTCGACGCGCTGTTCGACAGAAATCCCCGGCGCCACTCGGATGTCGAGGTGCTTCGGAATCTGCTGCGCGGCGACCCGCGCAATGTTGCGCGCCGCCACGCGAAGACCGTCCCTGACGTTTGCCGGGGCCTGCGAGGCTAACCTCGCGATCGTGTCGCGGTCGATTTCGATCGGCCCGCTCAGGCGATCGAAACGACGGGCGAATCGCAACAACGCGCGATCGCCATCGCGCCGCACCGCGTCCACAATACTGCGCACCCGGCGGTCGAACCCGGCGTCCGCGGTCGCGGCAGCCGCAGTCAACCGAGTAAGCGCCCGACGATTATTCGCGTCGATGATTCTCACAGTACGATCTTGTTCAGCGGGTACTCGACGATCCCCTGGGCGCGGGCATTTTTCAGCCGTGGGATCAGGTCGCGTACCGTGCGTTCCTCGATAATCGTGTTGACAGCTACCCACTCCTCATCGCTGAGCGCCGAAATCGTCGGCCGCTGCAGCGCCGGTAGCAGCGCGAGCACGCCATTCAAATCCACCCGCTTCACGTTCAACATCAAGCCGACGCGTCCTTGCGCCTCGATGGCCGCTTTCAACAGCAGCGCGAGATTGTCGAGCTTGGTGCGTTTCCACGGATCGGCGAGAGCGGTGTGATTGGCGATCAGCTGGGTATTCGATTCCATTACTGTGTCGAGAATCTTCAGCCGGTTGGCGCGCAGCGACGATCCGGTCTCGGTCACCTCGACGATCGCGTCGGCGAGGGTCGGTGGTTTCACTTCAGTTGCGCCCCACGAAAACTCGACGTTGACGTTGACGCCCTGCCGCGCGAAATAGGCGCGGGTCGCCCGGACCAGCTCGGTTGCGATGGTCTTGCCCTCGAGATCCCTGGCCGACCGGATCGGCGAGTCTTCCGGCGCAGCGAGCACCCAGCGCACTTTTCCGAAACTCTGCTTGGCGTAGATCAAGTCGGCGATCGATGCGATGACGCCGGTTTTGCCGTCGCCGGCTTCGTGTTCAGCGATCCAGTCCTGTCCAGTGAGGCCGGCGTCGAGCACGCCGTCCGAGACGTAGCGCGCCATCTCCTGGGCACGAATCAGCATGCATTCAATTTCCGGGTCGTCGATGGCCGGAAAGTACGAGCGCGAGCTGACGTAGATGTTGAAACCGGCGCGAGCGAACAACTGGATCGTCGCGTCTTGCAGCGAGCCTTTCGGGATGCCGAGCTTGAGCGTCATGGCGAGTCCGCCAGGCGGCGAAAAAAGCAGGTCCGCTCGCCGGTGTGACAGACGTTGCCGTCGCCGAGCCGCTTCACTTTCACCAGCACGGTGTCATCGTCGCAATCGACCAGCAGGTCGACCACGGCGAGCCTGTTGCCGGAGGTTTCGCCCTTGGTCCACAACTGGTTGCGGCTGCGGCTGAAAAAAGTGGCGAAGCCGGTGCGGCGCGTGTCGGCGAGCGCCTGTTCGTTCATGAAGCCGACCATCAGGACTTCCGACGAATCGGCGTCCTGCACGACCGCCGGAATCAGTCCGTCGAGTTTTGAATAATCCATAAAAAACAAAAACCCCGCCTCGTTTCAGAGGGCGGGGTTGCTGGTGCTTCGTCTGGTCCTTGGTGCTGGTTCCTGGTCCGTCGACTAGATCACAACGCTCCCCGCCGCTGGGCGGTAAAAATGATGCACGTGATGATGGTGGACGGCGAACATCGAGTGCACAGCGTAGCGCATTCGCGCCCGGGCGTGCAACCCTCACCGCACTTGCGCTACACCAGCCCCAGCCTGCCGAAAGCCAGGTAGCAGATTGTCCCACCGACGATCGTCATCGACAGCCCCCACGCGAGCAGCTGATTGAACAGCGTGCGGCTGTCATCGCCGTGCACCGCGGCAATGCAGAGTGCGCCAATCGTCGACAGCGGCGAGACGTCAACCAGATGGCCGCCGACATTCATCGACATCGCAATCGCCACGGCGTTCGCGCCGCCGAGCTGCTGCGCGATCGTCGGCACCATCGGCAGAAAGGCCGGCAGGACCACTCCCGACGTGCTCGAATACACGGAGATCGCACCGGTCAGGATCGCCACCACCAGCGTCACGGTGTTCGGCGTTGACAGCTTCGCCAGCATGCCGGCGATGAGGTCGATCCCTTCAGCTTTCTCGAGCAACGCGATCAGTACCGTGACACCGCTGACCATGACGATCACTCCCCATGGCATTCGTTTGATCGCTTCGCGATCGTTGGCCGCGCGAGTCAGCACCAGTACCGTCGCGGCGAGGAATGCCCCCATGCCGACGTTCACGCCAAAGAAGATCACCGTCAGGATCAACGTCGCGATCACCAGCATGGTGAACCAGTGGTGCGTCTCGAACGCGGCATCGGCCGGGTCGCTGGTCGGTGCGGCAGCGGCGACCGCCTTGCCGTGATCGGCAAACAATCGCCAGCCGCCGAACAGGAAATAACCGGCAAACGCCACCAACGCGTGCGCGAGCAGGTTGGAGAGGTAGGTTTCGAGCGCCAGGCCGGTCATGCCAATCCGCGCCATCAAGCCATTGACGATGATGCCGGTCGGCGCGAACGGCGACAGCGATCCGGCGTTGGCGCCGTTGCCAACCATGATCGCCATCAGAAACAGCGGAATGTTCGCGCGCACCGCGGTGGTCATCGCCATTGGCGCGACCAGTGCGGCAGTGGAAATATTCCCAGGGCCGATCGAGGCCAGCGTCGCAGCCAGGACGAAATACATGATCGGTACGACGCCGCGGTGGCCGCGACAGGCCCGAACGGCGTGATGCGCCAGGCGATCGAGCGTGCCGTTGACCTGTGCGAGGGTGAACAACAGCGTCACCCCGGTAAGCGTCAGGAACAGCTGACTGGGAAAGCCGCTCATGACGGTCGCGACCGGCAGCTTGCCGATGTAGACGCCGACAATCCACGCCAGGGCGATCGCGAGCACGCCGACGTTGAGCGTCGTAAAGCAGCTCACGAGGATGGCGACGACCAGCGCCGCAACGGAGGTCCAGGCGAGGTTCATGGGTGCCGGGAGTATACGATGCCGCTTCAGGCGTTTCGGGCGGGTCACTTACAATACCGAGCGACAGTCGGCATTTTCCTGAACATTTCCGGAGGCCGCGTTTGGTTGGCGCGACGGTGGGTCCATACCAGGTAATCGCCCGGCTCGGTGCCGGAGGTATGGGCGAGGTGTTTCTCGGCCACGATCCGCGCCTGCAGCGGCGGGTTGCCCTGAAATGCCTGTCACGCACCGACACCCAGACTGACGACACGCGGTCGCGGATCTTGCGCGAAGCGCGCGCCGCCGCGCGGCTCAGTCACCCGAACATCGCCGGCGTGTACGACGTGCTCGAACAGGACGATCGCACCTTCATCGTCATGGAGTACGTCGAAGGTGAGACGCTGGCGCGTCGGATTGGCCGCGGGTCCCTGCCGACTGACGAAGTGCGCTCGATCGGCCGGCAGCTTGCTTCCGCGTTAGCCGCGGCGCACGCGCAGGGCGTCATCCATCGCGATCTGAAGCCGGCCAACATCCACATCACCCCAGACGGCTCGATCAAAGTGCTCGATTTCGGCGTCGCCAAGCTCTCGCCCGGACTGACCCTCGCTACCAGCGCCGATACCGGGCCGGCGGTCGAAGCGACGCTGCCTGGAAGCCCCGGCACACCAATCTACATGTCGCCCGAGCAGCTGTTCAGTCGCTCGATCGATGCGCGATCCGACATTTACAGCGCCGGGGTGATTTTGTTCGAAGCCGCGACAGGCCGCCGCCCGTACCGCGAAACCGGCGCAGTCGCTCTCGCCGTGGCCATGACCACCGCCGCCGCGCCACCCGCGTCGTCGATCAATCCCGAAGTCCCCGCCGATTTGACCGCGACGATTGCGCGCGCGCTCGAACGCGATCCGAGCCAGCGCTTTTCTTCGGCCTCGGCATTCGGTGATGCGCTGACCTCGACCACTGCCGTCACAACGACCCGCGGCGCGCTCCCGCGTTCCGATCGTCCGACCCTCGCGATGGCAGTCCTGGCGATTGTGATCGCGATCGGTGCTGCTACCGGCGTCTGGCTGTATCGGCGCGGACCGATCGCGATCGCGCCTGCACCGGCAAAGCGTGACGTCGTTGCGGTGCTGCCACTCGAAAATCTCAGCGGCGATCCATCGAAGGGGTACCTTGGTGCCGGCATCTCGGAAACGCTGACGATGGCGCTGTCGAAGGTGCCAGCGCTGACCGTCCTCTCGCGCGGCGACGTGCTCGATGTCGTACGGCGTGAACGCGACATTCGGAACCTCGCCAAACAGCTCGATGCATCGTTCGTCGTCGATGGCAGTGTGCAGCAGGCTGGCGACAGGATTCGCGTCACGTTGCGAGTGGTGCGGTCGGACGCCACGGTGGCGTGGAGTGAAGCCTACGAAGACACGACCGGTGCCGTGTTCGCGTTGCACCGCACCATGGCAGCGGACATCGTCGACAAGATCAAGGGTGGAACACCGTCTCAGGCCGACTTGACCGTACCCGGTACCAGCAACGTCGAGGCGTTGACCGCCTATTGGCAGGGACGATCGCTGCTCGATCGGGCCGTGTCCCGTCAGGATTTCGAAAATGCCGCCGCCTCGTTCCGTCATTCCGTCGCACTCGATGAACGTTTTGCGCTCGGCTACGCGGGACTGGCGGATACGTATTGGATTCAATACCAGGTCACGCGCGATGCCGCATTGACGACGCAGGCACTCGAGGCGGGTCTGAACGCGTTGAAGCTCGATCCAAACCAGCCGGCGACGCGGGTTGCCGTGGCGACGGTCTATCAGGGAATGGGGCAGTATGATGCGGCGATCGACCAGCTGAAACGCGCGCTCGAGATGCAACCTTCGAACGATGACGCTCACCGCACCTACGGGATCGTGCTGAACATGCAGGGTAAACCGGAGGAGGCGCTCGCCGAGTTGCAGCAAGCCGCGACCTTCCGGCCGCACCGGTGGATCAATCAGAACGAGCTGGCGCGGCTCTACTATCAGCAGCGACGCCTGAACGACGCGGTTTCCGCCTACGAGCGCGCCCTGGAAATCCTGCCCAACGATCCGCGAACCTATTTGAGCCTCGGTGCGATGTACCTCGAAATGGGAGAGGCAGCGCGCAGTCTCGAACTGTTCGAAAAGGCCAACCAGCTCGCGCCGACCGGCCGCGCGTTTCTCAACATCGGCACGGCCTATTACCGAATGGGGCGATTTGCTGATGCGGCCGAGGCCTACACGCGGGCGGCCAAGTTTGACGACGCCGCGAAATCGCCGGTGCTGCATGGCAATATCGGCGACACCTATTTGCGGCTCAATCGCCCGGCCGATGCCAAACGCGCTTTTTCGACCGCGCGGATCCTCGCGCTCGACGGCCTGCGGGTGAACGATCGCGATTCGCGAAATCTCTCGCGGATTGCCGCGTTCGAGGCGAAACTTGGCATGGCCGCAGAGGCCGTAGCCCACGCCACCCAGGCGGTGGCGATTGCACCGCGCGATCCGGACGTTCGTTACAAACTGGCAGTGGTGTACGCCGTCGGCGGACGCAACGGCGAAGCACTGCGCGCGTTGCGGGAAGCGATCGCGCTGGGCTACAAGGCCGCGGAAGCGAACGCCGATTACGATCTCGCCGGGATCAAGGGTTCAGCAGAATTCGCGCAGATTATCGCCGGTCATTCCTGAAGGAGGATTGATGAAGAAAGGCATCGTCGTCGTCGGCGGCGGAGTGGTGTTGGTGGCGGTGATCGTCATCGCGGTGCAAAGCACTCGCGATCACGGCTCGGATCGGACAACCATGACGTTAGCCGAGAGCGGAGGTGTCTGTCTTCCGTCAGACCCGGCCAAACTTGGCGGCAAGAAGGAAACGCAACTGAGATGGGAGATCACCAATAACTGTACGACTGCGCAGGTCGTTCGCTTTCAGGATTTCAGTGGCATCTTCGGACAAGCCGACATTCTCGATCCCAGCGCCCCGACGTCGAGAACCATCGCCGCAAATGGTGGCACCGATCAAGTCCAGGCCCGGATCAAAAAGGGCACGGTGATCTTCTATTTGAACTACAAGTACGCCATTTACGTCGGCCCGAACGAGGGCGGTTTGACGAAGCGTCTCGATCCCGACGTCGAAATCTGGCCGTAGCTTTACCTGACGCCGCGTCCCCGGCCGCGCCCGGCTGGGGACGGCGCCGTCGTGTCGATCGAGACCGCGCGTCCTTCGACGAATACTTTGGTGATCTTGGTTTTCTCGTCGAACAGATTGCCGTCGGTGATGAGGAGGTTCGCGATCTTGCCTTTCTCGATCGAGCCCAGGCGATCGGCCACACCGGCGATGCTGGCTGCGCCCGAGGTCAGTGCGCGAATCGCCGCATCTTCCGGCAAGCCGGCTTTGACCGCCTTCGCGGCATTCCTCACGAAATCGCGCGCTTCGCTCAACCCTGATGTCGAAAATCCGAACGGCACGCCGGCCTTCGCGAGCTCGGCTGGTGTTTTCGGTGCGTCGGCGCGCTCACGCAGCGTGTGATACGACTCGTCGTCGTCAGGCGCCAGCGCGCGTGGACGTTGCGGGTAGTTCAAGCTGTAGATCACGCGGGCGTTCTGCGCCTTGAGATCTGCCGTCACCTCGTGAGCTTCGAGCGCACCAGTCACGATCGGGTCGAGCTTCAACTCCTTGGCCATTTTCAACGCTCGTACGATTTGCCGCACCTCAGTGGCTTCGAACGCCACCGGCAGCTTTCGTTCGAGCGCGGGCTGCATCGCTTCGAGCGCCGGATCGTCCGGTTGCCTGGTAGTCGCGTAATGTTGGGCGTCCAGGAACGACTGCCGAACGAACGCGATCACTCCCATCAGCGAGGCGGGATAGGCGTTGCCGCCGGCGCGAGGTCGATCGGGAAACGACACGTGCAGTGCCACCGGGCTTTTCACCACAACCAGTCCGCGGCGGCTTTCGACGATGTTGCCAATCTGTGGATCGTCAGGCGGTGCGACGACGTTGACCAACGCGCTCTGACCGCTGATGACGTCGCCGGACGGCAAAGCGAGCACGGAGGTGATGCCTGCTGCCGCCAGTTTCGTCAGCTCGGCATCGTCCACCTTGACGGCGTCCGCGGCTCGAGACTGGGGCTTTAGAACCTGTCCCCGTTTCCAGCGCTCGAGTTCCGCAGAAGTGCGTGCGTTGGGCGGCTGCGGCGCCGGTTGGTCGGCCGCGCGCGTGTTGCCGAGATCGATCAATCCGGGATAAACCGTTAACCCGCCGGCGTCGATCACCGACGCGTCATTTGGAACGGTCACCGACGCCCCGACCGCCTCGATGGTGCGACCACGGATCACGACAGTGCCTGATTCGATCGGCGCTCCCGCGGCGGTCACGATGCGTGCGCCACGGATCGCAAACACGCTGGGCGTGTCCGCCCGCAGAACAACGATGGACACGACGGCGATAAGAGCGAGAAGAAATTTTCTCATCGCGCCCTCACTGCCGCTTCATGTAGCGCTCATAGAGCGCCAGGTGTTTGTTGTCGAGCGGCACGTTACGGCCGGCGATGACGACGTGCGTAATCGGCGTTCGCACTTCGAGAGGATCACCTTTGGCGATGAACAGGTTGCCAATTTTGCCGGTTTCGAGGCTGCCCAGCCGGTCGCTCAGGCCGAGGATCTCGGCGGCGTTGAGCGTCAAGGCTTTGAGCGCGTCCTCGCGCGACAATCCCCACGCGACCGACATCGCGGCGTTGTAAGGCAACAACCGGACGTTCGTTTCGTTGGTGACCGCGAACGTGAATTTGACACCGGTCCTGGCCAATTCGGCGGCTGCCGCGTAGCTCGCCTGGTGCGGCAGGTCCTCACGGGACGGCAAGTCGAGCACGTTGGTGAGAATCACCGGAATATTTTTTTCCTTCAGCAGCGGAGCCACCAACGCCGCTTCGGGTCCGGCAGCGATCACCAGACGAACCTTCGCCCGGTCCGCAAAGGCGACTGCGTCGCGAATGCTGCGCTCGTTGTTGGCTTGCGTAATCAGCGGCAACCGTCGTTCGACGATCGGTACCAGCGATTCGAGTTGCAAATCGCGCGGGCGGTTGGGCCCGGCCGCTTTCGCGTAAACGCGCGCGTCGTCCAGCAGTTTCGCGACGCGGTCGAGTCGGGCATCGCGCTCCTTTTTCAGATCGTCGAAAGTGCGGTCCTGCGGTGGTGCGCCGAAGCCGCCCCCGCCGCGACCTCCGCCGCCGATGTTGGGGAACAGGAACGACACGCCGACCGACGGCACGACCGTGCTTTCCTCATAGGTCCAGCCATCGAGATCCATGACCGCCACCTGACCGCCCAGCAATCCGCCGCCTGGGGTCAGGGCGACGGTGGTGATGCCGCTGGCGCGCGCCACCGGAATCGCATCGCTGTCGTTGTGAAACGCCACGTTCGGCCGCAGTTGCGGATTGAAGTCGAGAATTTCGTTGGCGTCGCTGAAGCCGCCCGCGCCGGGGTCGGTCAAACCGAGATCGGTCCGAGCGTCGATAAATCCCGGATAAACCTCGGCGCCTCCCGCATCGATCACCTGCGCGCCGGCAGGAACCGAGACATTCGCGCCGATCTCGGCGATCAGGCCGTCGCGGATCACGATTGTGCCGCGCTCGATCACCGGGCGAGACACCGGGACGATTTTCGCGTTGGTGATCACCAGGACGCCACGACTCTGCAGTCTGGTCGGTGGAAACGTGCCTGCATCGGCAGGCTGACCCGCGCCCGACTGAACGCTGCGCGCGCCATCAGCGGCGCCATCGTCAGAGCTCGGACCACCGCTGCCGGCGCGCGGTTGCTCGGTTGTGGTCGGCCGACGCTCTTCGCCGCCGGTCAATGCCGACTTGGCGCGCGCCAGCTCGGTCAACCGCTGCTGGTCGTCCATCCGGTCGTAATACTTCTGGCCGTCGATGTAAACCCGTTCGACGATCGCGTACGAACTGAGCGGGTGATGATTCCAGATGACGACGTCGCCGTCCTTGCCGGTTTCGAGCGAGCCGACACGATTGTCGATGCGCAGCTGCTTCGCCGGGTTGATCGTCACCATCGCGATCGCTTCATCCTCGGTGAGGCCGCCGTAGCGCATCGACTTCGCTGCTTCGGTGTTCAACCGCCGCGCGTGCTCGGCACTGTCGGAATTGATCGAAACAGTCACCCCTTTCTTGGTCATGATCGCGGCGTTGTAAGGGATGGCGTCGACCGCTTCGATCTTGTAGCCCCACCAGTCAGAGAAAGTCGATGCGCCGGCGCCGTGCGCCGCAATTTCCTTGGCCACCTTGTAGCCTTCGAGGACGTGTTGCAGCGTCTGGATCTTGAAGCCGAATTCTTCGGCGACTCGCAGCAGCATCAGGATTTCGTCGGCGCGATAGGAATGCGCGTGCACCAGGCGTTTGCCTTCGAGAATTTCCACCAGCGGCTCGAGCTGCAGGTCGCGCCGCGGCGCCGTCACTTTTTCGCCGGCTTTGTTACGGCGATCGTAGTCCTGCCATTCGTGCTGATAGATCCGCGCGCGGTTGAATGCATCGCGAATCACGTACTCGACGCCCATCCGGGTCGCCGGATAGCGCAACGGGCCGTTGCCCTGGCGTCCACCGGCGCCGCCGCCGCTGCGCTTCGGATTCTCGCCAAGCGCAAACTTGATTCCGGGCAGCGCGCCCTCGAACGCGAAATCTTCGGTCCGGGTTTTCCCCCAGCGCAGTTTGATCACGAAGTTCTTGCCGCCGATCGGATTGGCGCTGCCGTGCAGGACGTTCGCCACGGTGAGGCCGCCGCCGAGGTCGCGGTAGATGTCGATATCGGTCGGGTTGAAGACGTCTTCGATCCCGGTCATCGAGCTGACTGTCGTGCCGCCCTCGTTGATCGAATCGGCGGCGATGTGCGAGTGGCAGTCGATGATACCGGGCGATACGAACTTGCCGGTGCCGTCAACAACCTCCGCGCCGGCGGGGATCTGCACGTTCGTACCCAAGGCGGCGATCTTGCCGTCGCGCAGCACGATGGTGCCGTTAGCGATTGTGCCGCGGGTAACCGTGACCAGCGTCGCATTCCGGATCGCGACGACCGACGCTGCCGCGCGGGTTTGGGCGTGTGGCTGCGCCAGCACCGCGAGTGCGAGCGCTGCGACGATGACGGAATAGGACACGAAGCGTTTCACGCTCATATCAGCGATCCTGTGACTTTGCGGCGGCCGCAAACATGTACTGGTCAAACCACTCGAGATTGTGCTCCATCGTCGCGCGATGGCTCTTCGGCTTCGACGGTCCGTGTCCGATGCCGCCGAAGCCCTGATAGACGATCAGTTTCACCGGAACCTTCTGATCCTCGAGTCCCTGTTTCAACTCGAATGCGTTGGGCAGCGGCACGCGCTGATCGGTGGCGCCGTGCTGAATCAACGTTGGCGTTTTCGCCTGCTTGATATAGGTCATCGGCGACGTCTTCGCGTAGATTTCGGGATCGTCCCACGGCGTCGCTTTCAGATACTGGCGCGTGAACGGGTGGATGTCGGTGTTGACGTAGTAGGTCATCCAGTTGGAAATGCCGGCGCCGACGGAAATTGCCTGAAAGCGTACGGCATCGTGAGTTGCGAGAAACGCACTGATGTAACCGCCCTGACTCCAACCCATCGTGCCGACGCGAGCTGGATCGACGACTCCCTGGGCGATCAGCGAATCGACGCCCGACACCACGTCCCACGCATCGCCGATGCCGAGGTTGCGGACGTTCAGCGCCCGGAACTTCTCGCCGTAGCCGGCGCTGCCGCGATAATTCGGTTCGAGCACGAGAACGCCGCGCGGCACCCACACATCGATCGGGTAGATCGAGCTGGTGAACGGGACGGCGCGCGATACGCCGGTCGGTCCGCCATGGATGACGACCAGCAGCGGGTACTTTCGGGCCGGATTGAAATCGACCGGCTTGTGCAGGACCCCTTCGATGGTTGCGCCATCCCGACTCTTCCAGGAAACGACCTCCAGCGTGCTGGTGGTCCACGCAGCGGCCTGCGCGTTCATGTCGGTGATTTTCTTGGCAGGCGCCAGACCACCTCCGACATACACCTCCGCCATCGTCTTCGCGTCAGATCGCAGGAAGGCGATTGCCTGTCCGTCGTTCGAGACGGTGAACCCGGAGTTCACCGTTTGCGGGGTGTTGCCCGGCGCCGTCTTGGCGATCGCTTTGGTGTCAGGATCGAGGCGATAGAGGTACGAAAACGTCTTCTCGCTGGCGGCGAACAGGATCCCGTTCGGCTTCCACGCGACGATGTTCGGGTCTTCGTCGAACGCGGCAGTCAGTGCGACGGGCGTGCCTCCCGCGACCGGCACGGTGGCAATCACACGATTGGTGTAGAAGAAGCTGGCGTTCGCCATCGAAGATTCGAACGCGATGCGCGAACCGTCGGGCGACCAGTTCGGGTTCGAATCGGGACCATCCTGGGTGATCAGTTTGCGGAGCGATCCATCGGCGACTGTGATGATCGAGATGTCCGCGGATCCGCTGGCGGCCGGGCTCGGATTCGCGCGGTGGTCGAACGCGATCATCTTGCCGTCAGGCGACCAGGCATAGCTGCCCACCGTGAACGCTCCAGAGGTCAGCGACTTGGTCGCGCGCGATCCGACGTCGACGACGAACAGGTGCGACATGCGGAAGTCCTGATCGTCGATCTGATATTCGCCGTACTTTTTCTCGCGTTCTTTCGTCGCGCTCGATTTCGGCTCGGTCTGCGTGAACGCGATAGTTTTGCCGTCTGGCGACCAGGCGAAGTTGCCAACACCTTCGTCGCCGCTGGTCAGCGGCTCGGCTTCACCCGCCGCCGGATTGATCACGTAGATCTGCCGCTTGTCGGAGCGATCCGAAATGAAAGCCAGGCGCGAGCCGTCGGGCGACCACGCTGGCGACTGGCTCGATTTCCGGCTGTTGGTCAACTGGCGGGTCGCGCCAGTGCGCAGATCGGCCAGCCAGATCTGCTGGTCGTAGGAGTTGTCGTCCCAGTTCGTTTCGCGAACGGTATAAGCAACCGAACGGCCGTCGGGTGAAATTTCCGGCGAGCCGGCGCGCTTGAGCGACAGGACTTGATCGACCGTCGGCGCAACGCCCGGCGACAAGATGCGGCCCGAAGCAGGCGCTTGCGCGCCCGCCGACGCAGAGAGGAGGATGGCAACCGCGGTCCATAGGAAAGTGCGCATGGCCCGGAAGTATAGAAGAACGCTGGCACCTGCATTTGAAGATCTGTGGATTTGAGAATTTCAGGATCTTTAAAGAAGACTCGGAATCTAAGGATCTGGGGATCTGGGGATCTGGGGCTCTGAGGCGACGGCTGAGGCGACGGCCAGATCCTCAAAGCCCTCAGATCCTCAATTTCCAGAATCTATCTTGCCTCTTGACTTGTCCTAATGAACTAGTACAATAGTGCAATCGTGGGGTTGCTACAGGTCGATCAACGGGACGCCACGCCGATTTACTCGCAGATCGAACGCGGTTTGCGGGCGGCGATTGCGGCCGGCCGTCTCAAGGTCGGGGATCAGCTGCCCACCGTTCGACAACTCGCCGTCGATCTCAGCGTCAATGCCAACACCGTCGCCCGCGTGTACGCGGACCTCGAACGCCAGGGGGTCCTCGAAACGCGCCGCGGCGTCGGATCGTTCATCAGCGCCTCGCCTGCCAAGGCGCGTCCGCCCAGCGAGCACCAGCGCCGGCTCAAAGCATTCGTCACCCGTGTGCTTGCCGATGCCGACGCCGCCGGATTCAGCTCGGACGAACTCATCTCGCAGCTGCGTTTGCAGCAGAAGGAAGGAGCTTGACCGTGCCTGTCTTTGAAAATGCCGGGGCTCGCAGTCGAATCGACGGTCGTCCGCCCAACGTCGTTGCGCTCGCCGTCCTCTTTGTGTCGGTCGTGACCGGGTTGCTTCTGACGTGGGCGATGCGCGGCAATCCCGTGCCGACAATCGCCGCCGTGATCATCGGGGTCGTGTTGATGCAAGCGCCCCGGGTCGCCCAGCAGTGGGAGCGCGCCGTGGTGCTCCGGCTCGGACGCTTCAACGGTCTCCACGGCCCCGGCGTATTTTGGATGATTCCGTTCGTCGACACGGTGACGTCCTGGATCGATCAACGGACGATCACCACCGGCTTCGCCGCTGAACAAACACTGACGTCCGACACCGTGCCGGTCAACGTCGATGCGGTGTTGTTCTGGATGGTGCACGATGCGCAGAAGGCGGCGCTCGAAGTGCAGAACTACGCCCATGCCGTCAGTTGGGCGGCGCAGACCGCGCTGCGCGACATCATCGGCCGCACCGCGCTCACCGAACTGCTGCGCGGCCGCGAGCGGATCGAGACTGAGCTGCAGCAGCTGATTGATCAGCGCTCGAATCCGTGGGGTGTGACGGTCCACTCGGTCGAGATGCGCGACGTCGTCATCCCGAGCTCGCTCCAGGACGCGATGTCGCGCGAGGCGCAGGCGGCGCGCGAAAAAGCGGCTCGCATCATCCTCGGCGAAGCCGAGCTCGCGATTGCGCATTCCTTTTCGGAAGCGGCCAAGTCCTACCAGAACAACCCGACCGCGCTGCACCTCCGCGCGATGAACATGCTGTACGAAGGATTGAAAGAGAAGGGCGCGCTGATGCTGATTCCGAGCAGTGCGGTCGAATCGATGGGCATGGGCGGACTGATGGGCGCCGCCGCGCTGCAGCAACAGGCGCTGACGACCAGCAAACCACCCGAGTAACAGGAAGCAACGAGTGACGAGCGACGAGTGGCGAGCAACGAGCAACGAGCGACGAAAGGAGACCACCATGGCGACAACACTTTCCGAAAAACGCGAAGAGGTGTGGTTCTGGGGATTCTTCGCAGTGCTGGGCATTGTCCTCGCCGCGATCGGCTGGCTGCGATGGGCGTTCTAGCGATGATCTGGGCGACCGCGGCGGCCGCTGCCGCCGCGGGACAGCCGGTGCGGCCGACCCCGAAGCCGATCGAGCCGGTGGCGGCCATCATCGAGGGCTTGCGGACCCACGACGTCGTCGGGTCGGATCTCGGCCACTCGGGCTCCGAGCGGGAGAATGCGCTGCTGATCGCCCTGATTCGCGATCCGCGTTTTCCGGAAAGCGCAACGGATCTCGTGGTCGAGGGGCTTGGCGGGCGCTTTCAGGACGCGATGGATCGCTACGTTCGTGGTGAAACCGTCCCCGACGCGCAACTGAAACCAATCTGGAACGACACGACGCAGCCCCAGATACCTGGGCCGATGTGGTCTGGCTCTGTGCCGCCGCTCTTCCAGGCAGTCCGCGTCGTCAACGAGACGCTCCCGCGCGCGCGCCAGATCCGGGTTCTCCTGGGCGACCCGCCAATCGAGTGGGAGAACGTCCACAGCGCCGCAGATTTTCAGCGATGGCTCGAACAGCGCGATTCGTTTCCAGCGGAACAGATCGGGCGCGACGTTCTCGCGAAAGGGCGTCATGCTCTCGCTTTGTTCGGCGGCGGCCACCTGCAGCGGAAGCAGCAGGCGACCAACTACCAGATGGACCATCCGTTGGCGCAGACTGTCGTCAGCCTCGTCGAGCGCGCTGGCGCAACGACGTTCCTCGTTCACGTGCGTTTCCAAGAACCCGGTGCACGTGGATGGCCGGCGCCGAGCCTTGCGATTATCCGTGGCACCGACCTCGGCGCCCAACCGGTCCCGGAAGGACCGATCCCGCGCGTTTCGATCGGCGCCGACGGCCGCATGACCCCGCTTCCGCGCGACCAGTGGATTTCGTTGCGCCAGGAAGAGCAGTTCGATGCCGTCGTTTACATCGGAGCCGCCGCGCCCGCTCCAGCCCTTTCATCAGCGATCTGTAACGATCCGGCTTTCGTCCGAACCCGCCTCGAACGCATGAAGTTCGCAGGGCTGCCTCCCTCGGTGCCCGACCGCCTCCGTTCCCTCTGCGGAACTCCGTGAACCTCTCTTGAACCCGTGAACCTCGCGAACCCGACGAACCCGCGAACCCCGCGAACCGCGGGTGCCTGTGAACCCCGCGAACCCCTAATCGTATTAGCGGTAATGGGTCAGGATCTCCGCTACGCCGTCCGTCTGCTCGTCCGCAACCCGCTGTTCGCTGTGACCGCGATTGTCTCGCTGGCGATCGGCATCGGCGCGAACACCGCGATCTTCACAATCGCCGGCGCGCTGCTGTTTCAACCGCCCTCGGGTGTCGCCGAGGCTGACCGGCTCGTCGACATCGGCCGCTCGCAGGATGGACAAGGATTCGACAACGGGTCCTACCCGAACTACCTCGATATCCGCGCGCGAAGCACCGCGTTCGATGGCATCTACGCCTATCGCCTGGGTCCCGAGCCGATGAGCCTTGGCGGCCAGGACGGCGCCGAACGGGTGTTCGGCGACATGGTGTCGAACAACTACTTCACCGTGCTCGGCACGCGACCGTTGATCGGCCGATTGTTTTCGGCAGTCGACAGCGAGCAGCCCGGCGCTGCGCCAGCTGTCGTGTTAAGCCATGCGTTCTGGCATCGCCGCTTCAACGCCGACAGCGCGGTTGTCGGTCAGACGATTCGTCTGAATGGCCGATCATTCACGGTCATCGGTGTCGCTCCGGCGTCGTTTCACGGAACGTCGGTGTTCACCGGCGATCTGTGGGTGCCAATCACAATGATCGGCGATGTCTCGCCGCGTCGGTCGACCTCTATTCTCACGAGCCGCGAAAGCGTCTGGCTGGTGATGGGTGGTCGGCTCAAACCTGGCGTGACCGTGAAACAGGCGCGGGCCGAACTGACGGCGATCGGTCAGGCGCTCGAACGCGAATTTCCGGTGGAGAACCGCGGTAAAGGTCTGCGCGTCGTCGCCCAGTCGCCGATCCCCGGCAATGGCGCGCCGGTCGCCGCGTTCTTCGCCGTCCTGATGGGAGTCGTATCGATGGTGCTGGCGATTGCCTGCGCTAACGTCGCCGGCGTGCTGCTGGCGCGAGCGACAGCGCGCCGTCGTGAAATCGCAGTGCGGCTCGCCATCGGCGCAGGCCGCGGCCGGCTGATCCGCCAGTTACTGGTCGAATCGGCGCTGTTGTTCATGATCGGCGGCGCTGTCGGACTGGCATTGGCGCGGGTCATGACCACCCTGCTGCTGGCGCTGCCGCCGGCCTTACCGTTACCCATTGATTTGTCGGTGCCGCTGGATCTGCGCGCCGTAGCATTCACGTTTGCGTTGTCGGTGGTCGCCGCCATGCTCGCGGGCATTGCGCCGGCGTTGCAGGCGTCACGTGCCGAAGTGATCGGCGATCTGAAGTCGGATGCGCTGGGAGGTCCGGAACGGCAGCGTCTGCGCAACGCCTTCGTGGTTGGCCAGGTCGCGTTCAGTATCGTGCTCGTCGTTGTGGCGGCGCTGTTTGCGCGAGCCTTGAATCGGGCCGCGACCATCGATCCAGGGTTCGATCCGAACGGCCTCGAATTGGCATCGCTCGACCTGTCTCTTGCCGGCTTCACCCGCGACACCGGACCGGCATTTGCCAGCGAGTTGATCCAACGCGTCCGGTCACTGCCAGGCGTCGAGGCCGCGACGCTGGCAGCAATGGTTCCACTCGGCAACGGGGGCATGGGGATTGGCGGCCTGGCTGTGCCGGGTGCGCAGTCGCGACCACCCCGCTTTTTCGAGACCGACTGGAATGTCGTGACGCCGGGCTATTTCGCGGCGATGCGAATGCGCCTCGTCTCGGGCCGCGATTTTACCGATGCCGACCGGACCGGTTCTCGGCCCGTGATCATTGTGAACCAGACGGCTGCACGACGATGGTGGCCGAATGAGAATCCGATCGGCAAGACGTTGCTGCAAGATACCGGCACACGCGCCGAACCAGGTACGACGCGAACGCTCACCGTGATTGCTGTTGCCAATGATGCGAAATACCGTTTCCTCGGTGAGGAGCCGCGGACGTTTGTCTACGTCCCGATTGCCCAGGAGTTCGTGCCGCGGACGACGATCATCGCGCGGTCCACGAATGGCCAGCGTTTGACTGCGCAATTGCGCGAACTGGTGGCGCGGCTGAATCCGAACTTGCCGATCGTGATGGCGCAAACCTTCGACGACTACAGCGCGCTCGGCCTCGTGCCGCAGCGCGTGGCGGCGTCAGTGTCTGGCAGTCTCGGCCTGGTGGGGTTGCTGCTCGCGGCGCTCGGAATTTACGGCGTAACTGCGTATATGGTGGCGAGCCGCACGCGCGAAATCGGACTGCGCGTCGCGCTCGGCGCGCAGCCGGCCGCGGTCGTGCGGATGGTGTTGCGGCAGGGAATGAGCCTCGCGTTATGGGGCGCCACGATTGGCCTCGCGCTCGCCGCTGGGGCGTCGCGTCTGCTCGGTTCGCTTCTGTTTGGTGTGGCGCCAGCAGACCCGCTCGCCTTCGGGGGATCGGCCTTGCTGTTTGTCGCCATCGGCCTGGTTGCTTGCGTGGTGCCGGCGCGTCGGGCGGCGCACGTCGACGCGATGCAGGCGCTGCGACACGACTAAAACGCCGGTTTTTCGGTTACGATGTCCCCCACAGGACACGCCGGTGTTTTTCAGGACCGCGCGTCTCGTTGCACTTGCCGTCATTTTGGTCGCCGTGACGCAGGTGTTCGGTCAGGCACCCGGGCGTACCCGCGCGCCCCGTCTCTGGACCGATAAGGCCCTCGCCGATTGGGCGCTGCCGATTGCCGGTGTCAACGCAACTCCCAACTTCTATAGCGAACAGGAATATTACGCCGCGCGCGTTGACGAACTGCGCACCTATCCGGTTTACCTCAAAAACAAGGAACCGAAAGGCTATCGCGAAGCGTTGCGCGCACGTGGGCCGCAGCCGTTACTCGAAATCGGTCGAGCGCGCACTGAGGCCGAATGGGCGGCGGCAGGGCACGAGATCTTCGCGGGCATCGACCTTCACGATAATCGTACCGACGACGCCACCGTGCTGGCGTGGATCGACGATGCGGCAAAAGCGCGCGATGAACATGCACTCGTCACCAAGGATGGCGTGGTCATCGCCCTGCGATGGGTTGTTGATCACGACGGCAAGCTCAAGGTCACGCTCAGCGAATGCGGATCTTGCCACACGCGTGTGCTCGCTGACGGCACGGAAGTACTGGGCGCACAGGGCAATCTCAACTTCAACCTGACTGTATTCACAAGCATTTTCGCGAAGGCCGACGAAGTGCGAAAGCGCTCGGCACGGTTCGTGCCGCTGCCCGACGATCTCTACGCGCAATACGGTGTGCCATGGCTGGCGAACGACGTCAATGCGCGGTTGAAGACAATTAAGGAAGACGAGATTGCCCCATTGCTCGACCTGCGAACGCCGGGGACATTCCCCAGGTTCAACGGCAGCCCGTGGTTCATCAATCACATGCCGGATCTCATCGGCGTGAAGGAGCGGCGGTATCTCGACGCGACGGCAACTCACCGAAATCGAACTGCGGAAGACATCGCTCGTTACGCGATTCTCGTCACCGACGCAGACGACGGGTCAATCGGTACGCATCAATTCCGGAGCGGCGAGTATCGCCGCATCCGCCAGCGTCATAGCGACGACGCAATGTACGCGATCGCCAAGTTCTTGTACGGGGCAAAGCCGCCGCCGAATCCGCACAAACCCGACGAACAGACCGGGCTGGGGGAACAGGTATTCGCGCGTGCCGGTTGCGCAGGCTGCCATCCACCGCCGGTCTACACCAACAATAAACTGGTCCCGGTCGACGGCTTCACTCGCCTCGATCATCCGCAGTCGCCGCCGCTGGCAGATATTCTGGTTGGCGCGCGTCTCGGACTTGACCCGGGTTTGGCACTGAAGACCCGCAAAGGCACCGGCTATTACAAAGTGCCGCCGCTCACCGGCCTGTGGTACCGCGAGACCCTGGAACATTCCGGTTCGATCGGGTCGCTCGAAGAATGGTTTGACGCGGCGCGGCTGCGCGACGACTACCGCTCGAAGGGGTGGAATCCTCCCGGGACAAAAACCCGCGCTATTCCCGGACACCCATTCGGGTTGAACCTGTCCGAAGAAGACAAGCGTGCGCTGATCGCGTTTCTCAGGACGCTGTAGCTACTTTCCGCGTTTCATTTCGCCTCTCCGGCGGCGGTCGACTGCGTGCGCTTCACCACCGTGATCGTGAGCTGCGACGGGTATTGCTTCGAGTGGTGCACAGCATTGTGGGCGACGACCCCCTTTGCCTCGTCATAGTTCCTGCCGCCGGTGTTCAGGTTGCGATCGAAGCGCGGGAAGTTGCTGCTGGATACTTCGATGCGCAACCGGTGGCCTGGTGCGAAATAGTTGCTCGTGGTCAACGGTTGCAGCGTGACTTTGTAGATCTTGCCCGGTTCCATCCACGCCACCGGCTTGTCGTAGCCATCGCGATAGCGCATCCGCTGGATCGATTCGTCCAGGTTGAACGCGCGGCCGTCGGGATAGACGTCGAGGACTTTCACCGTGAAGTCGGTATCCTTCGCGTCGGACGAGACATACAGCGTCGGCGTGATCGGACCGCTGAGTTCGATCCCGTCTCGGAACGGCTCGGTCGTGTAAACCAGGACGTCCTCGCGTGCTTCCATGCGGCGCTGATCGAACGATCCTCCCTGGACGGCGTTGCCCGTGCAGCAAACGTTGCCGCCGTACGACGTCACCGGATTCATCGGGTCGTAGGTGAACGCATCCGGGCGATCGGCATCAGCGGCGGCGGCCGCAAGCGCGCCGTCACCGTTCAATGAATTCGCGCGACCGCCGCTGGCAAGGAAGAAGGTCGTTGGTTCGGCGCCGGCTGGCGGCCAGGTGTTCGATGTTTGCCACTTGTTGGAGCCCATCGTGAAGTAGGTGACCTTCGGCAGCGAATCGACGCGGGTGTTCGTCTCGCCTTTCAGGAACTTGTCGAAAAATCCATAGACGATGTCGTTGTAGTCGAGCCGCGCATCGCCCATGCTCCGCTCGCCGACGATGGTGTCGGCCGTGGCGCGTGTGTACGAGCAGTGAAGAACCGGAGCAATGACTGCCCACTGCTGGTTCGCGATTTCGGCCGGCGCGGTCTTGCGGACGTGGTTGTAGAGCGCGAGGTTGGGCCCGACCGACACGTCGTACCAGGACATGAACCAGAGTCCCGGCAGATTGAATTTCATGTCGTCGTGCGCCAGACCGCCGCGGTACCACGCCGCATCGTTCGGCGTGCGCGCGATCATGTTGCCGCCGGTTTCGACCGGCATCGCGGTCTCGAAAATACCGCGCGGTCCGTCGACGTTCTTGATGATGTCCTTGACGGGAAGCTGCTGCAGCGCCTGCGACCAGTCAACCGGCGGCAGTTGTTGCGCGAGGTCGAACGATTTCGACGCGCGGATCAGGTCGGCCTGCGAGGTGTTCGGTGGAAACATCGGGCGGACCTGATTCTGCTCGCCGTACAGCCAGGCGATGAACAGCATCTGCACCGCGCCGCCGCGATACCAGTTGCCTTGCTCGTAATACGGACCGACGCGGCCGACGCCGGCTCCGAAGCCCTGTACGTTCATCGCGGCGAAGCCGGGATGTCCGAGCGCCGCGACGCCCATCTGGTATTCGGCGGTCGATGAGCAGCCGGTCGTGCCGACCTTGCCGTTCGACCATGGCTGCTTCGTCAGCCAGTCGACGGTGTTGTAGCCGTCCTGTCGCGAGCCGAGGATGTCGTAATTGCCTTCCGAGAAAAAATGCCCGCGCTCGTTCTGCACGACGTACGCATAACCGCGTTTCACGGCGGCGAGAATCGTGGACATATCCGCCGGCACGCCGTTGCGCACATCCCAGAAGTTGAAGTTGTACGGCGTGCGCACCCAGATCGTCGGAACTTTTCCTCCTGAGCCGTCGGCATTTTTCGGGCGATAGATGTCGGTGGCGAGCCGCACACCGTCGGGCATCGGCATCATCACTTTGCGATCGACGATGGCGATCGACTGGAGCTCGTTCTCGATGTCGATTCGCTGCTGCTTCTGTGGTGCGGTGAGTGTGCCTTGCTGGGCCTGTCCGGCGGCTGTTGCAAGCGAAAGAATCAGGAGGGCGACAAGTGCGACTTTCTTCATGGCGCGATGATACCGCCGCTGGTGGACTGTGAAATTACGAATTGAGAATTATGAATTAGGAATGAATTGGGAAGGAATTCCTAAATCCTTAAGAATCCCATCCCATCCCATTCCATTCCTAATTCCTAACCCAATTCCTAATTCCTAATTCCCAATTCCTAATTTCAGTATCGATAGTGAGCCGGCTTGTACGGTCCTTCGACCGGCACGCCGATGTAATCCGCCTGATCTGTCGACAGCTTCGTCAGCTTCACGCCGAGATGATCGAGGTGGAGGCGCGCGACCTGCTCGTCGAGCTGTTTTGGCAGCATGAACACCGTCTTGCCGTACCTCTCGGCGTTCGCGTGCAGTTCGAGCTGCGCCAGTACCTGGTTGGTGAACGACGCCGACATCACGAAGCTTGGATGGCCGGTCGCGCAGCCGAGGTTCAGCAGCCTGCCCTCCGCCAGCACCATCACACTGTGCCCGTCAGGAAAACGGAACTCGTCGTACTGCGGCTTGATTTCAATCCGCTGCATTCCCGGGAATTTCTTCAGCCCCGCCATGTCGATCTCGTTGTCGAAGTGACCGATGTTTCCGACAATCGCCTTATCCTTCATCCGCGACATTGCTTCCACGGTGATGATGTTGTGGTTGCCGGTCGCGGTGATGAAGATGTCTGCCGTCTCGACGACGTCTTCAAGCGTCGCCACCTGATAGCCCTCCATCGCCGCTTGCAGCGCGCAGATCGGATCGATTTCAGTGACGATTACGCGCGCGCCCTGGCCGCGCAGCGCCTGCGCGCAGCCCTTGCCGACTTCGCCGAAGCCGAACACGACTGCGACCTTGCCGCCGAGCATGACGTCGGTCGCTCGCGCCAGTCCGTCGGGCAGCGAGTGGCGGCAGCCGTAGATGTTGTCGAACTTCGACTTGGTCACCGAGTCGTTCACGTTGATGGCGGGGAAGAGCAGCGTGCCCGCTTCCATCATCTGGTAGAGCCGGTGGACGCCGGTCGTAGTCTCCTCGCTGACGCCGCGGATCGTTTTCGCGATGCGCGTGTAGCGTGCCTTGTCCTTCGCGATCGATTCGTTGATCGTCTTGAGGATGACGCCCCACTCTTCGGGATCTTTGTCCGGGTTGAACGCCGGAACCTTGCCCGCTTTCTCGAACTCCGCGCCTTTGTGCACCAGCAGCGTCGCGTCGCCGCCGTCGTCCACGATCAGCGTCGGGCCGCTGCCGTCGGGCCACTCGAGCGCCTGCTCCGTGCACCACCAGTACTCGTCGAGCGTTTCACCTTTCCAGGCGAACACCGGCGTGCCCTTCGGTTCGCTTGCCGTGCCACCGGTTTCGGGCCGGCCGACGACAACCGCGGCGGCGGCGTGGTCCTGGGTCGAGAAGATGTTGCACGACACCCAGCGCACATCGGCGCCGAGCTCGTTCAGCGTTTCGATCAGCACCGCGGTTTGAATGGTCATGTGCAGCGAGCCCATGACGCGGGCGCCGGCGAGCGGCTTCTTCGTACCGTACTGCTTGCGCAGCGCCATCAGTCCCGGCATTTCCTGTTCGGCGAGCCGAATTTCCTTACGGCCGAACTCCGCCTGCGCGAGGTCTCGCACTTTGAACGGTTCGCGGCCAGCCGCCTTGGCGGCAGCGAACGGATGCAGCTTTTCGGTTACAGTCGCCATTCTGTTCTCCTGAATAATCGTCACTCGTTGCTCGTTGCTCGTCGCTTGTTGCGCGGCGCTTGTTGCTCGTCGCTAGCCGCTCGTTGCTCGTTTACGTCCGGTCGCGACAAACAGTGCCGGTCCCTTGGCTCTCGCGTCGGGCGCCAGCGGCACAATCCTCACACCCTCAAATCCGGTCGCTTCGAATAGGCGGCGGGTGTGTTCTTCCGAGAAACCCAGCCACACGTGGCCCATCTGCTGCCGGTAGTTGTCGCGATCGTGTGGCAGCATGTCGACCAGCAACACGCGTCCGCCTGGCTTCAGCACGCGCGCCACTTCGTTTAACGCCTTTTCCGGCTCCGACACATGATGCAGCACCAGCATCAGCGTTGCTGCGTCGAGCCGCGATTCGTCGATCGGCAGCGATTCCAGCTCGCCGCGCCGGAGATCGACGTTGTCAAACGCGGTCAGCCGCCTTTTCGCCGCCTGGAGCATCGCCGCTGAATCGTCTACCGCGACCACATGCGCTGCGAAGGGCGCCAACGCAGCGCTCACCTGACCGGTGCCGCAGCCGAGATCGCCGATCGTCCACGATGGATCGATCAGCGCTGAGAGGGCAGCCAGGTGAAAGCGATCGCCGAACAACTCGTCGCGGACTCGATCCCACTGTCCGGCCGAGGACGAAAAGAATTCCTGGGACTTCGTCCGGCGCTCGGCGAGTTTCGCCTGCAGGCGCCGTTGGTCCTGCGTGGCCGCAGCCGTCGCGCCCACTTGCTCGCGCACCAGCGCCCAGAGGCGGCGTGCCGGCGGGTCGAGCGCTTTCGCGAGCGTATACAGGTTGCTGGTCCCTTCAGCACGCGACGACACCCAATCGGCGTCGGCCAGCGCCTTCAAGTGCCGGCTGACGGTTGACTGCGGCAGCTGCGTGATCGCGCACAGTTCCGAGACGGTCAACTCTTGCCGATCGAGCAACAGGAGAATCCGGCTGCGCGTCGTGTCGGCGAGCGATGCCAGATGATCGTGAATTGCGAGCGCCCGTTCATTCATCCGTTCAACCGGATGATAGGATACATCAATGGAGTCATCGAGTCATCTGGTCAATTGGTCATTTGGATTGAGGTATTGACGCACGCTCCACAACGTAAACATCCTCAATGACTTGTGGCCAATACTCCAATTCAACGACCAGATGGCCAGATGACCAGTGACCGATTTAGCGAAGGGCAGGCGCCGACGAGCAGATCGTGATGCCGGCACCGCTGTTGGGCTGCGCCGCACAGTAGGCCGCGATTTCGCGCAGCACTTCTTCGCGGGCGAGCCGCAGATCGTGGCCGCGTTTTGCAGAGGCAATCTCGTGCACCGCGTAGAAGATGATGCTCGAGAGGCTGAGACCGGCCGGTGGCTGCCAGCCTGGTTTCTCCGGCATCCACGCAGGGACGTCGAACAGGTCTTGAAGCGGTCGACGCTCTTCGATCCGCACGCGGAAGGTCGGTGTCGGGTAATCGAACGTCAGCTTCAGTGACGGGCGCTCGAGTGCGGCGCGAATCCGCTCGACATCGTTATCGGTCTGCGCGGCCGCGAAAGGCGTCGGAAGAAGGCTGAAGGAACCAACCAGAATCGAGAGCAGTCGAGCGGATCTCACCTGATCGCCGGTGTCAATGAACAGATCTGAATGTCGGCGCCACCGTTCGGCTGCGCCGCGCAGTACGACTGGACCGCCTGGCGGACTTCTTCCTTCGCTGCCGATTCGGCATGCGCGCGCTCGGCCTTGCTGACCGCGTTGATTGCTTTTCCCCCGAGGTATTTACCGACCAGATTCTCAATCAGGATCGTCAGCAGTTCGCCCTGGCCGAACGCGGAATAGGGCTGACGCAACGGGTTGTCAACGGCGGGAAACATCTGGCGCTGCACCTCATCCCAATAGACGCCGCCGGCTGGCGTTGGGCCTGCCTTGAAGTTCAAGGTCGCGAGCAATTGTTCGATCCGCTGTCGTTCGTAAATCTGCACCCGAAATGTCGGCCGCTCGTCCACGGTGCGAAGCGAGAGAATCGGTTTCTGTTCGAGTGCCTCTTTGATCCTGTCGAGCGACACCGGCAGATTCAGCGGTTCTGGCTGATCGCTGACCGCCGGCTGCTGCGTGTCGGCTGGGGAGGACGCAGCTGTCCCCTGCGCGCCGGCAGGCGCGGCGATGAGAATCGCCGTAAACAGCAGGGAACTCAGGCGCATAGCGTGAGGACGCACCGAACCGGCCAGCGGCCTCTAACGTCCCCAGAATACGCCTTCTGCAGAAGGCCTGCCATGACGTCAGGGCGGATCCGACCCCGGATCCGACCTCGGATCCGACCCGCGATCCGACCCCGCCGCAATTGCGCCCGCGGGATATCGCACGTCCGCTTCCGAACAGGTGCGCCCGGCGCGACAGGAGCGTAAAATCTGGGCCAGAAGGGGAGCCGCGCCAATGCATCAAGTGCCGCGTGAAGATCAGCTCGAGCTCGCCGAGGCGATTGCCGCCGGTGCGCGACGGCGTCCACACCAGGCATTTGGCGAGTACTTCGACGATCACGGCGGGAGCTGCGCGCTTGGTGCGGCCTACGAAGGCGCGTACGTGTTGCCGGAAGACGCCCACCAGATTCGTCCCCGCCTCGATCGCATCTTCGACTGCCTCGAAAACGTCCGCCGCGCGTGCCCCGAAGGCTGCAAGAAGCGGTTGCCGCTGAACGCGATCATCCTGCACCTGAACGACGATCACCACTGGACCCGCGAGCAAATCGTCGACTGGTTGAAAAAGTAGTCTGCCCGAACTTCCCGACGTCGTCGTCTACCTCGAAGCGCTCACTCGCCGCGTCATCGATCGCCAACTGCTGCGGATCAAGCTGGCGAGTCCGTTTGTACTGCGTTCCTACGATCCACCGCTCGAAACGATCTTCGGTCGTACCATCCGCGGCGTTCGGCGGATCGGCAAACGAATCGTCCTCGCGTTCGACGATGACCTGTTCCTGGTGATTCATTTGATGATCGCCGGTCGGCTGCGCTGGCGCGATCCGAAGGAGAAAATCGGTATCGGCGGGAAGCTGATCCTCGCGACCTTCGAGTTTGCGGACGGTTCGCTGTACTTCACCGAAGCCAGTTCGAAGAAGCGCGCGTCGCTCACCCTGGTGCGCGGCGAAGCGGCGCTGCGGGCGCTGGACCCCGGAGGGATCGAACCGCTCGAAGCGAGCCGCGAGCAATTCCACGAGGCGCTGACGCGTGAAAGCCACACGCTGAAACGCACGCTGACCGATCCGCATCTGTTCAGCGGCATCGGCAACGCCTACTCGGACGAAATTCTGCATGCGGCGAAGCTGTCGCCGTTGAAGCTGTCGCGCTCGCTGTCGGATGCGGAATTCGGCCGCCTCTACGAAGCGACGCGGGAGACACTGCTTGGTTGGATCGAGCGATTGCGCGCCGCAACCGGCGAGCGATTTCCAGAGAAAGTGACGGCGTTTCACGACGAGATGGCGGTGCATGGCCGATTCAGGCAACCGTGCCCGGTCTGCGGATCGCCGGTGCAGCGGATTGTCTACGCCGAGAACGAGTGCAACTACTGCGCGGCCTGTCAGACCGGCGGCCGTTTGCTGGCCGACCGCTCGCTGTCGCGGCTGCTCAAGGCCGATTGGCCGAAATCGATCGACGACTTGTAGAATTCGTTCGTGATCACGCCGGCGAAATACGCCGTTGGCGCAGCGATCCTGCTGGCGCTCGCTTATTCGAATCATTTTCAGAACGGCTTCCATTTCGACGATAGTCACGCGATCCAGGACAACCTCTACGTCCGTAACATCCGCAACGTTCCGCGTTACTTCACGGATGCCACGACTTTCAGCGTTCTGCCCTTGAACCAGTCGTACCGTCCGCTGCTGCAAACCACGTTCGCCGTCGACTACTGGCTGGCTGGCGGCTACAAGCCGATCGTGTTTCAGGTCGATACCTTCATTTGGTATGGGTTGCTGCTGGGCGCGATCGGCTGGCTGTTTCTGACCGTCTCCGGTGATCCCTGGGCGGCGGCGATTGCGACGTCGATCTACGCGCTTCACCCGGTGTGCGCCGAAACGGTGAATTACATCGTGCAGCGCGGCGACCTGCTGTCGACGCTTGGTGTGGTGACGGCCGTGGCGATCTTTGCGCGCTGGCCGGCGCACCGCCGGTTCGGCTGGTATCTCATTCCGTTTGCCGCTGCGGCATTCGTCAAACCGCCGGCGTTGGTAACGCCGGCGCTGCTGGCGGCCTATCTCTGGATCTTTCAGGCCAGTCGCGGACCGCGCGGCCAGAGCAAGCCACCTTCGATTCTGTGGTCGATCACTCCGTCGGTGGCCGTCGCCTTCGTTATCGCCTGGTGGCTGGCACACATGACGCCGCCGACCGCGACAACCGGTGCGAGCGACGCGGCGAGGTACTTGTGGACGCAACCGTTCATCACGCTGCGCTACTTCGCGATGTTCTTCGTTCCGGTCGGCCTCAGCGCCGATAACGACTGGGCGTTAGTCTCGGGTGCGGCCGACCGCCGGGTGGCGATCGGCTTGATGTTCACTGTCGCGTTGATGATTGCCGTCGTGCAGTTTCGTAAACGTGAGTGGTCCAAGCCGGTGGCCTTCGGGTTGGCCTGGTTCGTTCTGGCACTGCTTCCCACCTCGTTGACGCCGCTCGCGGAGGTTGCCAACGATCACCGGATGTTTTTTCCGTTCGTTGGCCTGTCGCTGGCGATGACGGTCGTCGGCGGTCGGCTGCTTCAGCGGATGGTGAAATCGCCGGCGTCGCGCCTTGTGGCGGCAGCGGCATTGATCGGCGCAGTGCTGATTGCTGAAACCGCCGGCGTCTACGCGCGCAACGCGGTCTGGCGCAGCGAAGAGTCGTTGTGGCGTGACGTCGTCGAAAAGAGTCCCGGGAACGGCCGCGGCTGGATGAATTACGGCGTCACGCTGATGGCTCGTAGCGACTATGCCGGCGCGGTTGCCGCATTCAATCGGGCGCTGCCTCTAACGCCCAACTACCACTTGCTGGAAATCAATCTCGGCGTCGCCTACGGTGGCCTGAATATGCCGTCAGACGCCGAACGGCATTTTCTTCGCGCCATTACGCTGCAGCCGGTCGACTGGCGATCGCATCTGCACTATGCACGCTGGCTGGCGGGCGTTGGCCGCGGCCCCGATGCGCTTGCCCACGCGCGCCTTGCGCGCGAACTGAACCCGGCTGACCTCGAGGCCGTTCCCATCGAAAAGGCGGTCGCGTTATTCGACGACACGCCCGAGTACTACCTCGCTCGTTCGCTCGCCGAGTATCAAATTGGCCGCTACCGCGAATGCATCACCAGCGCCGAACGCGCATTGATCATGCGGCCGCTCTACGCAGAGGCGTGGAACAACGTCGCCGCGGCGCATAACGCACTTCGCGAGTGGGATCAGGGTATTGCCGCCGGTGAGGAAGCCCTCAGGATCAACCCGTCGCTGCAAATTGCCCGCAACAACGTCAATTTCGCGCGGCAGCAGAAGCAGAGCGGCAAGTGACGACCGACGCCCGCGCCGTCATTGTCATCCCGGCGTACGAGCCGACTTCGCTGCTGGCCGACCTGGTCAGCGATCTCAGCGGTGATGGCCGGCCGATCGTCGTCGTCAATGACGGGTCGTCGGCCAGTTGTGCGGCGACATTCGCGCGAGTCGCGGCGTGTCCCAATGTGATGGTGCTGGCGCACGCCGTGAACCTCGGTAAAGGCCAGGCGTTGAAGACGGCGTTCAACCATGTGTTGCTCACCACTTCGTCCGACGGCATCGGGGTCGTTACCGCGGACGCTGACGGCCAGCACCTGGCAAACGATATTCGCCGCGTCGCCGAGCGTCTTGAACAAGGAACGAGAACCCTGGTCCTCGGCAGCCGGGCATTCGAGGGCCGTGTGCCGCTGCGCAGCAGGATTGGCAACGTCCTGACGCGCGGGGTTTTTCGCGTGCTGATTGGCAAGAGCCTGACCGACACGCAAACCGGACTGCGAGGCATTCCTCGAGGATTCCTACCCGAACTCGTCGCGGTGGAAGCCGGACGCTACGAGTTCGAGCTCGAGATGCTGGTACGTGCCGCCGAGCGCCGTATTCCGATTGAAGAAGTCAGCATCCAGACCGTCTACGGATCATTTGCGAAGTCGCACTTCAACCCGCTGCGTGATTCGCTGCGCATCTACTTCGTTTTCCTGCGCTTCACCGGCTTGTCGATCGTCACCGCGGCGATCGATTACACCGTTTTCACGCTGGCCTACGTCAGCGGCAGCAATATCCTCGCGGCCTTCATTGCGGCGCGGCTGGTGGCCGGCATCTTCAACTTCACCGCCAATCGGGTACTGGTTTTCCGCTCGCATAGCGGCGTTCCGGGCGAGGCCGGCAAGTACGCGCTGCTGGTTGCAGCGCTGATGACCGTGTCGTACGGTCTGGTATCGGCGATGGTGCGGCTGCTTGGCCTGAACGTCTTTGCCGCCAAGATCATTGCCGAGGGCGGCCTGTTCCTCGCGTCCTTCGCGCTGCAGAACCTGGTGGTTTTTCGCAAGAGCTGACCCACCGGTTGCAATAGACATATCAATGAATGTAGATTTATAGATATGAAACACGCGTCAGCCCTGTACCGGCTGCTCGGGGAAGACGCCCGTCTGCGGCTGCTGCGCGTGCTGTCGCGCGAGCGGCTGAACGTCACCGAACTGACCGGCGTCCTGGGTCTGGCGCAATCGGGGGTCTCACGTCATCTCGGACTGTTGAAAGATGCGGGACTGGTTGCCGAAGAGCGCGACGGCGGCTTTTCCTATTACCGGCTCGGCCCGTCGGTGCAGCCGATCGAGTCGGCGTTACGTGCGCAATTTGCTACGGCTGCCGATGATCCTGACGTCCGCGCCGATGAAGCGCGGCTGCAGGAAGTGCTGCGGCTGCGTAAAGAAAACTTCGATGCTCACGCCGGGCCAGACACGCGTGACGCTCGCCAACTGGTCCCCGGCCGCAGCTGGGCCGCCTGGTCGCGCGCGCTCGGCCTGTTGATGCCGCAAATGAAAGTCGCCGACCTCGGCTGCGGCGAAGGCTACCTGACGATGGAAGCGGCGCGGTGGGCGTCGCGGGTCATTGCGGTGGACCGCTCCGATGCCGTCCTCACCCGGGCCCGCGCATTGGCGCGGCGCCGCCGGGTATCGAACGTGATCTGGAAGAAGGGTGAACTTGAACGGCTGCCGATGAAAGATGCCAGCGTCGACGTTGCGATGCTGTCGCAGGCTCTTCACCACGCGCATCAGCCGGCGCGCGCCATCACCGAGGCTGCGCGAGTGGTGGTTCCGGGCGGCCGCGTCCTGGTGCTCGACCTGCGCGCGCACGAAGAGGAATGGGTGCGCGCCAAACTCGGCGATCGCCGGCTGGGGTTCGACGATGACGAGTTGAAGAGGATGCTGGTCGCTGCCGGGCTGAGCGATGTCAAAGTGTCGGTTGGCGCTCGCAAGGCTGGCGATCCGTTTACCGTACTGGTGGCAGTGGGCGCCAGGCGGAAGTAGCCGTCGCTCGTCGCTCGTTGCTCGCTACTCGTTGCTTGTGGCTGACAGGTGGATTGAATGAATCGCAGTGTTCGTCAACAACTCGATGCGCTCCTCTTGAAGCGGATTCTGGTCCTCGACGGCGCAA
>Ga0207659_10000066_pt1 | contig 66468 bp, 62 predicted proteins | sample KBSM43metaG_FD_184330 | JGI IMG/M metagenome (GOLD analysis project Ga0207659, IMG submission 184330) | Miscanthus rhizosphere microbial communities from Kellogg Biological Station, Michigan, USA - KBS M4-3 metaG (SPAdes) (version 2) | ecosystem: Host-associated > Plants > Roots > Rhizosphere >...
CACCAAGCAAACGCCGACCTCGGCAGCAATGCCCCAATCCATCCTACGACCACGCGCCACTGTTCGCCAGCCACAGCCCCAGCTTCATGCCCCGGAGTCGGGCGGGCACGATGGCGAACTACTGAGATGGACGACCGACCCGCACGCCTCGAAGCGCCGGCACCTGCGGCCGCCGTTCCGCACCTCGCGCTGAAGGCGACCGCGCTGCTCGTGCTGATGATCGTGCTGATCTGCGGATCAGCGCTCTACGTGATGTACGGGCGCGGCGTGTTCGAGCCAACCCAACGGCTGGTGCTGATCGCGGAGAACTCGGAGGGTGTGGTCGCCGGCATGGACTTGACTTTCTCGGGCTTCCCGATCGGCCGAGTGCGCCGCGTCGAGCTAGGCGCCGAAGGCAATGTGCGCATCCTGATCGACGTGCCGCGCGAGGATGCGCACTGGCTGCGGACGACCAGCGTGTTCACGCTCGTCCGCAATCTCGTCGGCGGAACCAACCTGCGCGCTTACAGCGGCATCCTGACCGACCCGCCTCTGGAAGACGGCGCAGTCCGCACCGCGCTCGGTGGCGATGCCACCGCCGAAGTGCCGCGCCTGATCGCGTCGGCCCGCGAGCTCCTGCAGAACCTGAATGTCATCACCGCGGCGGGCTCGCCGCTCAGCGAGACTCTCGGCGGCGCGCAGTCGCTGACCGAAAGGATGCAGGGTCCGGGCGGCGCGCTTGGGGTGCTGCTCGGCAGCAGCGACCTCGAACGCCAGAAGCTTCAGCTCACGCTCGACCGCACCAACACGCTGCTGGCCCGGCTCGACGGCCTGGCCGTGAAGACCGACCAACAGGTCTTCGGCGGCAACGGCGTGGTGCCCGAGGCCCGCGCCACGGTCGTCGAGCTGCGCGGCCTGCTCGGCGATGCGCGCGCGAGCATCAAGAAGGTGGACGCCGTGCTCCAGGAAGCACAGGCGGTCGGCGCGAACGCGCGCGTGGCGACGACTGACCTCGGCGCGCTGCGCAGCGAAGTGGACACCAGCCTGCGCAAGGTCGAGCAGCTGATCAACGAGGTCAATCGCAAGTGGCCGTTCGCGCGAGAGACTGAGGTCAAGCTGCCATGACGGCGGATCGCCGATGCTCAGCTGCTCAATGCGGTCCATGGCCGGCATCGAGCACGACGCGAGCGCGGCGCGGCTTCGTCCGGTCCTTGCGTCCGACCAACTTTCTTGCGCTGACCTGGATGGCCGTGGCCCTGCTGACCGGCGGCTGCGCCAATCGCCCGCCAACACCGGATTGGCAGTCGAACGCGAAGAGCGGCCTGGAGCGCGCCGTGGCCGCGTACTTCGTCGGCAACAGCCGCGTCGAAGCCCAGGAGTTCGCGTTGGCGCGAACTGAGATCGCGCGAACCGGACGGCCGGCGCTCGTCGCCCGCGCGGAGCTGCTGCGCTGTGCGAGTCGGGTCGCGAGCCTCGTGATCGAGCCATGCGCCGGGTTCGACGCCCTCGAATCGGACGCCGATCCGGCCGAGCGCGCTTATGCGGCCTTCCTCGCGGGGCGGGCCACTGCGCAAGACGCCGACCGGTTGCCGGAGCAGCACCGTCCGCTCGTTGCGACCGCGGCGAGCGCGACCAGCGATGCGGCGGCGATCGGGCGCATGCCCGACCCGTTCTCACGCCTGGTCGGCGCCGCCGTCTCGCTGCAGGCCGGTCGCGCCAGCCCGGCCGTCGTGACGCTCGCCGTCGATGCCGCCTCGGCCCAAGGTTGGCGCCGGCCGCTGCTGGCCTGGCTCGAGGTCCAGCTTCGCTTTGCCGAGCGCGACAACGATCGCGCTGCCGCCGAGCGGATCCGGCGGCGCATCGGCCTGGTCCAGGGAACACCGATTGCAGGGAATCCAGCGCCCTACCGCGTTTCCACCGGACCCGCGGTCCAGGTCGCGGCGATCACGAGAAAGGAAGGACATCGATGAAGAACCTCCCCACCCTCTTCGGGGCAGCGCTGCTGTGCGCCGCCTTCAGCGGCCCGCTGGCCGCGGCCGATGCCAAACCGCCGGCCGATACGAGCAAGCCGGTGACCACACCGCGCGTCGGCGGCAGCCCGGCCGATGCGGAGTTCCGCGCGGCGCAGCAGGAAAGCGGCAAGCACTATCGCGAAGCGCGCTCGGCCTGTCGCACCAAGCCGACGGGCGAGCGCAGCGCCTGCCGAACGGCGGCGAGGAATGAGCTGAGAAAGGCCCAGGCCGAGGCGAAGACGGCGCATGATGCCGCGAAGAAGGCACGCTAGCGTCATTCGTACCGCGGCCCGCCAACGGGCCGCTCAGCCGATACGAAGCACGCAATGGACGTGATCATCGTCGGCGCCGGCATCGGCGGGCTTACGCTCGCGCTGTGCCTGTACGGGGCCGGCATCCGCGCCCGTGTGTTCGAGGCCTCGCCGGAGATCCGCCCGCTCGGCGTCGGCATCAATGTGCTGCCGCATGCGAGCCGCGAGCTGGGTCGGCTCGGTCTCGAACCGGCCTTGACCCGGCATGCGGTCCTGACTCGCGAAGCAGCTTTCTTCAACCGCTTTGGTCAGCTGATCCATCGCGAGCCGCTCGGCCGCGACGCCGGATACGACGCGCCGCAATACTCGATCCACCGCGGCGACCTGCAGCGCGTGCTGCTCGACGCCTGGATCGAGCGGGCCGGCGCCGATGCGCTCGCAACCGGCTGGCGCTGCACCGGATTCGACCAGGACGAGCACCGCGTCAACGTCGCCTTCGACGATCCGCGCATCGGTGCGGCCCGACCTCCGCAGCACGCCGACGTCGTCATCGCCTGCGACGGGCTCCATTCGGCGATCCGCAAGCAGCTGCATCCGGGCGAAGGCGAGCCGCGCTTCAGCGGCGTCAACATGTGGCGCGGCGTCACGCGCTGGAAGCCGATCCTCGGCGGCGCGACGATGATCCGCGCCGGCTGGCTCAGCCACGGCAAGATGGTGATCTACCCGATTCGCGACGACATCGACGGCGCCGGCACGCAGCTCATCAACTGGGTCGCCGAGATCGAGACCGCGATCCATCGCCAGCGCGACTGGACACGGCCCGGCCAGCTCGCCGACTTCATCGGCGCCTTCGACGACTGGCACTTCGACTGGCTCGACGTGCCGGCACTGATCCGCTCGGCCGACTCGGTGCTCGAGTTCCCGATGGTCGACCAGGACCCGCTGCCGTGGTGGACGCAAGGCCGCGTCACCTTGCTCGGCGACGCCGCCCACCCGATGGTGCCGCGCGGATCGAACGGCGCCGGTCAGGCGATCCTCGATGCGCGCTGCCTGAGCGACCTGCTCGCGGGCGGCGCCGAACCGACCGCTGCGCTGCGCGAGTACGAGGCGCAGCGCCTCGCTGCGACGACCCAGGTCGTGCTGACGAACCGGGCGAATCCGCCCGACGCGATCATCCGGGTCGTCCACGAGCGCAGCGGCGACCGGCCGTTCGCGCGGATCGAGGACATCATCAGTGCCGAAGAACTCCAGCAGATGTCGGCGACATACAAGCGGATTTCGGGACTCGACCGTGCGGGGCCGGGGAAGATCAGAATCGACGGCTAGGACAACGATTCGAGAACCACGCCACCCTGTCGATCCGGCGGCAGCGCCTTGTCGCAAGCGGCCTTGACTTGATGCCGAACGGCCGGCCCACCGAATCAGTGATATCGCGATTCGGTCGGATTCGGTGGCCGGTAGCACGTCGTTGATAGCCAAACGAACCTGAATCGAGAAGCCCCATGGACACCACCCTCGCCCCGCCATCACCGCACCCCGCACCGACGGCCGCGCAGCGCACGACCCGCGACGAACGGCGCCGCTACTACGACGCGATCTCGCAGGTGAACATGACGCCGCTGTGGGAGGTTCTGCATGCGCTGGTGCCGACCGCCCCGTCGACGCCGTGCGTGCCGGCGCACTGGCGCTACGCCGACGTGCGTCCGCACCTGATGCGCGCCGGCGAGCTGATCAGCGCCGAAGAGGCCGTCCGCCGCGTGCTGATCCTCGAGAACCCGGCGCTGCGCGGGCAGTCGAGCATCACGCAGTCGCTCTACGCCGGCCTGCAACTCATCCTGCCCGGCGAGGTCGCACCGAGCCACCGCCACACGCAGTCGGCCCTGCGCTTCATCGTCGAGGGCCGCGGCGCCTACACCGCGGTCGACGGCGAGCGCACGACGATGCAGCCGGGCGATTTCATCATCACGCCGAGCTGGACCTGGCACGACCACGGCCACGACGCCAGCGGCCCGGTGGTCTGGCTCGACGGCCTCGACATCCCGCTGATCCGCTTCCTCGACGCCGGCTTTGCGGAGACCTATCCCCAAGCCGTTCAGCCGGTCCTCCGGCCCGAGGGCACCAACCCGGCTCGCTGGGCGGCGAACATGGCGCCGCTTCGCCACGACATGCCGCACGGCGCGACGTCGCCGGTGTTCAGCTATCCGTACGAGCGCAGCCGCGAGGCGCTCGCGACCTTGGCTCGCAACGCGCCAATGGACGCATGGGACGGCGTCAAGCTTCGCTATGTGAATCCTGCCACCGGCGGCGCACCAATGCCGACGATGGCGACCTTCATGCAGCTGCTGCCGGCCGGCTTTCGGTCGGCGACGAGCCGGCAGACGGACGGCGCTGTCTACAGCGTGGTCGAAGGCTCGGGCCGTGCGGTGATCGGGTCGGGTGCCGGCGAGGTGCGTTTCGAATTCGCGCCGCGTGATCATTTCGTGGTGCCGTCGTGGCACTCGCTGCGCTGGGAGGCCGACACCGAATGCGTGCTGTTCAGCTTCTCGGACCGGCCGGTCCAGCAGGCGGTCGGCATCTGGCGCGAAGACCGGCAGCCCGCCGCGGGGTCTTGATCGCGACATGAAGATCGGCGTCATCGGCGGTGGCCCAGCCGGGCTGTTCTACGCGTTCCTGATGAAGCGCGACAACCCGGCGCATGCGATCCGCGTCGTCGAGCGCGATCCGGAAAACGCCACTTATGGCTGGGGCGTCGTCTTCTCGGACGTCGCTCTCGCCTTCGTGCGCGAAATCGCGCCGGAGCTTTACGAGTCGATGACGCGCAACCAGGAGGTGCATGACGACATGGCGGTCGTGCACCGCGGCGAACATGTGCGACTCGCCCGCAACGTGTTCCATCGGATGGCCCGCATCGACCTGTTGCGCGCGCTGCGCGAGCATTGCGCGCGGGTCGGCGTCGACATCGCGTTCGAGCACAAGGCCGACGACGTCGACGAGTTCGCGGACTGCGACCTGATCGTTGCAGCTGATGGTGCCAACAGCGCGATCCGCACGCGCTATCTACAGCACTTCGAGCCGACGCTCGACGTGCGGCCGAACTACTTTGCCTGGTACGGCACGACCCGACTCTTCGACCCGCTGTCGCTGATCTTCCGGCAGAACGCCGACGGCCTGCTGATCGCGCACACCTACCGCTACAGCCGCACCCACAGCACGTTCCTGGTCGAGTGCGACCCGGCGACCTACGATGCCGCCGGGCTCGACCGCATGTCGGAAGCAGACAGCCTGGCCTATTGCGAGCAGGTCTTCGCGGACGATCTGCAGGGCCATCCGCTGCTCTCGAACAAGTCGGCGTGGTTCCGCTACACGATCGTCAAGAACCGCCACTGGTCGTGGCGCAACGTGGTGCTGCTCGGCGACGCGCTGCGCACCGGGCACCCATCGATCGGTTCGGGCACCCGCCTCGCGATGCAGGATTCGATCGCGCTCTTCGAAGCGAGCAGGCGATTCGACGGCGATGTGCCGGCCCTGCTCGCCGAGTTCGAGCGGCTGCGCCGGCCGGGTTCGGATGCGTTGCAGGCCGCTGCGATCAAGAGCACCGAGTGGTACGAGAACCTCGGGCCGAAGCTGCATCTGGATCCGGTCTCGTTCGCCTACGACTACCTGGTGCGCAACGGCCGTGTCGCCCACGCGCAGGTGCGCGAGCGCGATCCGGAACTCGCCGCCGCGTACGAGAAGCTGCATCCGGAGGTGGCGTGAGGTCGGCTCCGGTACACGGCTCCGGCCGATCGGGCACCGCGCATCTGTCTCGACTGCAGGAGAACGTCGATGCTTGAAGGCTGCGTCCCTTGGCCGGAAGCGCTGGCGGCGCGCTACCGCGCCGACGGCGTCTGGGAAGGCCTCACGATCTTCGAGATGGTCGAGCGCACCGCCGCGCGCGTGCCGAGCAAGACGGCGGTGGTCCATGACGGCCGGCGCGTGTCGTACGCCGAGCTGGTCGCGAACTCGGCGCGCCTCGCCGAGGGGCTGTTCGGTCTCGGCCTTCGACCTCTCGACCGGGTCGTCATGCAGTTGCCGAACGGGCTCGACTTCGTGTTCGTCTACCTTGCGCTGTGCCGGATCGGCGCGATCCCGGTGATGGCGCTGCGCGCGCACCGGCACGCCGAGGTCCGCCACTTCGTGCGGGCCTCTTGCGCGGTCGGGTATGTGATCGCCGACCGGCTCGGCAACTTCGACTACCGCACGTTGGCAGAAGAGGTGCAGGCCGAGTTCCCGGCGTTGCGCCATGTCGTTGTCGCCGGAGAACCGCTGCCCGGACAAGTCGCGCTGCAGACTCTCGGCGTCGAGTCCGCAGCGGGGAGCCCTGCGCTCACGATTCCACGGCCCGACCCGGGCGAGGTCGCGACGATGCTGCTATCGGGCGGCACGACCTCGATGTCGAAGCTGATCCCGCGCACCCACGACGACTACGTGCTGAACGCGCGTCTCTGCGCACAGGCGGCGGGCTTTCGCGAAGACACGGTGCTGATGGCGGTGCTGCCGCTCGGCCACAACTACAACTTGGCGTCGCCGGGCCTGCTCGGCGCCTTCTACTGCGGGGCGACCGCGGTGGTCGCTGGCAGCACCGACACCGAGCATGTCTTCGACCTGATCCAGCGCGAGCGCGTGACGGTCGTCGCGGCGGCCGTGCCGCTGATCTCGAATTGGCTCAACGCCGGCGTCGCCGCGCGCTTCGACCTGGGCTCGCTCGAGATTGTCCAGAACGGCGGCGCCCGCCTGCCGCCCGAGCTGCGCGGCCGCCTGCGCAGCGAATTCGGCTGCATTCCGCAGGAGGTCTACGGCACCGCCGAAGGCCTGATCAACATGACCCGCCGCGACGACGACGACGAGGCGCTGATGCACAGTTCCGGTGCTCCGGTCTCCGAGCTCGACGAGATCAAGGTCGTCGGCGACGACGACCGCGAAGTCGCCGACGGCGAACCGGGCGAGCTGGTCACGCGCGGCCCGTACACGATCCGGGGCTACTACCAGGCGCCTGAGAAGAACGCCGAATCCTTCATGGCCGGCGGCTGGTACCGGATGGGCGACATCGTGCGGCGCCGCGGGCGCTATGTGTACGCCGAAGGTCGCCGCAAGGACCTGATCAACCGTGGCGGCGAGAAGATCAACTGCGACGAGGTCGAGAGCCTGATCTTCGCCCACCCGAAGGTGAAGGTGGTGGCTCTCGTTGCGATGGCCGACCCGGTGTTCGGCGAGAAGGCCTGTGCCTGCGTGGTGCCGCAGCCGGGCGAGTCGCTGACGCTCGAAGAGCTGGTGGCGTTCCTGCGCCAGCAGCGCATCGCCTCGTTCAAGCTGCCCGAACGACTCGAGCTGATGACCGAGTTCCCGATCAGCCCGGTCGGCAAGATCCTGAAGCGCCAGCTTCGCGAGATCGTCGAAGGCCGGATCACGGCAGAAGGCTGAGGGGCGAAGTTTCGGGTATCTCCAGACTGGCGCAAGGGGCCCGGGCGGGCGCATCATCGGCGCCTTCTCTCGTTCTCTCGATCAACCTCTCAAGGAGACAGGAATGGCAAGCGGCAAGCAGCAACGGGTGGTCCTCGTGACCGGCGGCATGGGCGGTCTGGGCGAATCGATCTCGACCAAGATGGCGGACGCCGGCTACCGGGTCGTCGTGACCTATTCGCCGGGCAACACCAAGCACGGCGAATGGGTCGCGCAGATGAAGCAGAACGGCTACGACATCGTCGCGGTGGCCTGCGACGTGTCCGACTACGACTCCTGCGCGCGCGCGGTCGCCGAGGTGCAAAGCAAGGTCGGCGCCGTCGACGTGCTGGTCAACAACGCCGGCATCACCCGTGACATGACCTTCAAAAAGATGGACAAGCTTAACTGGGACGCGGTCACCCGCACGAACCTCGACGGCCTGTTCAACATGACCAAGCAGGTCGCCGACGGCATGGTCGAGCGCAACTTCGGCCGCATCATCAACGTCTCGTCGGTGAACGGCTCGAAGGGCGCGTTCGGACAGACCAACTACTCGGCTGCGAAGGCCGGCGTCCACGGCTTCACGAAGGCGCTCGCGCTCGAGGTGGCGCGCAAGGGCGTCACCGTCAACACGATCTCGCCCGGCTACATCGGCACCAAGATGGTCACGGCGATCCCGGAGGAGATTCTCAACTCGAAGATTCTTCCGCAGATTCCGATCGGCCGTCTCGGCAAGCCCGAGGAAGTCGCTGGCCTGATCATCTATCTCGCCTCCGACGAAGCCGCCTTCGTGACCGGGGCGAACATCGCGATCAACGGCGGCCAGCACATGCAGTAGCGCGCCATCGTCGCGCCGGTCTGAGCTGGCGCGACGCCATCACAACAACAGGAGGAGCGAACCATGATGAAGTCGGGAATCGACCAGGATGCGCTGACGTCGATGTTCGCGCAGGCGAGCGCCAAGCAGGGCGAAGCCTTGCGCAAGGCGGTCGCGGACGCGACCTTGAAGGCCCTGCAGGGCCGCGAGCTGACACTCGAGAACATCCGCAAGGTGGTGAAGACCGTGACGCAGGCGACCTCGGCCGGCGCGGCGCAGAACCCGGCGGCCGCGCTCGATGTCGAGGGCATGCTGAGCAAGGCGCTGGCCGGGATGGACTCGGCGCTGCTGCAGGCCGTCGAGGCCAACCGAAAGGCACTCGAGCAGTTCGTCGGGCGTGGCGCCGGGCTGCAGGAGGGTCCGCTGAAGGAAGCCGTCGGCAACCTCGAGAAGATGGAAGACATGTTCTTCGCCGCAGTCTCGAAGGCAACCCAGGCCAGCGGCCCCCTGCAGCCGGCGTGGGAGAACGCGCTCGGCTCGATGAGGATGAAGGGCACCGACACCGGCGCGCAGGCCAGTGCCGTCGTCGAGCAGCTGATGGAGCAGGCCAAAACGGCGCTGCGCGATGGTCGCGCGAGCAGCATGCGCGCGGCCCAGGCGATGCTCGACAGCTATGCGGCGCTGGTCAGCGGCGTGCTGATCGGCATGTCGGAAGGGCTGCAGCAAGGCTCTGCGGCCGAGAAGGGCAAGCGCCGCTAGTCGTTCGCAAAAGCAGGCCCTAGAAAAACGAACCCCTCCCGATTTGCGGCGGGAGGGGTGGGTGGCTTGCGCCACCTTTTGGAGCTCGGGAGATATGAGGTCTCGGGCTCCTCGGCGCAGTGACTGCGCCGGGGGAGTGCCTGCATGCAGGCATCTCTACATTAGGCGATCGGCCGCGGCACTGCAAGCGGCATCGACACGGCGACAGGGACTCATCGCTCGACTTCAGGCCTAAGGGGTACGCCGCCATTCGCTGAGCAGCCTCTCGGCTTTCGCAGTGACCGCCGGGTCCATCTGGATCGGCCGACCCCAGGCACGCGACGTTTCGGCCGGCCACTTGTTGGTCGCATCGAAGCCGATCTTGCCGCCGAGGCCGCTCGTCGGCGACGCGAAATCGAGCGAGTCGATCGGCGTGTTGTCGACCAGCACGGTGTCGCGGACTGGGTCCATCCGCGTGGTCAGCGCCCATATCACGTCGTGCCAGTTGCGGATCTCGACGTCGTCATCGGTGACGATGATGAACTTCGTGTACATGAACTGGCGCAGGAAGCTCCAGACGCCGAACATCACGCGCTTCCCGTGCCCCGGGTAGCTCTTCTTGATGCTGATGACCGCGAGCCGGTAGCTGCAGCCTTCGGGCGGCAGGTAGAAATCGGTGATCTCGGGAAACTGTTTCTGCAGGATCGGCACGAACACCTCGTTCAGCGCGACCCCTAGCACCGCCGGCTCGTCGGGCGGCTTGCCGGTGTGGGTCGAGTGGTAGATCGGGTCGTGGCGGTGCGTCATCCGCGCGATCTCGAAGACGGGGAACCAGTCCGGCTCGTTGTAATAGCCGGTGTGGTCGCCGAACGGCCCTTCGAGCGCGTGCAGGTGGCCGCCGATCTCGCGCAGCGCAATCCCGTGCGGGCTGGTTCCTGAAAAGCCGGCAGCAGCCGTCGGAATGTGCCCTTCGAGGACGATCTCGGCACGCGCCGGAACCTGCAGCTTGACGCCGGCGTCGCCGACCGACGAATCGACGACCTCGGTCCGGCTGCCGCGCAACAACCCGGCGAACTGGTACTCGGACAGCGTGTCCGGGACCGGCGTCACGGCGCCGAGCATCGTCGCCGGGTCGGCGCCGAGGGCTACCGCAATCGGGAACGGCTGGCCCGGCTTGGCAACCGCGAAGTCGCGGAAGTCGAGGGCGCCGCCGCGATGCGCCAGCCAGCGCATGATGACCTGGCGCGGGCCGATGACCTGCTGCCGGTAGATGCCGAGGTTCTGCCGGGCGCGCGCGGTGGGGGTGCCCTGCGGGCCGCGCGTCACCACGAGCCCCCAGGTGATCAGCGGCCCGGCGTCGTCCGGCCAGCACACCTGGACCGGCAACGTGCCGAGGTCGACGGCGTCACCCTCGTGAACGACCTCTTGACACGGCGCGGTGCGGACCGAAGCCGGCCGCATGTCCCAGAGCGCCTTGCCCATCTGCAGCAGCCGCCCGGCGTCGCGCGCTCCTTTCGGCGGCTCCGGCTCTTTCAGGCTGGCGAGCAGCCGGCCAACATCTCGCAGCCCCTCTACGCCCGGCGCGCCCATGCCGGCCGCCACCCGTTCCGGAGTCCCGAACAGGTTGGTCAATGCTGAAAATTTGTAACCAGGCAGTACTTCGAAGAAAAGTGCCGGACCGCCGGATCGCAGCGCAAAGTCACTGAGCGCTGTCATTTCAAGCCGCGTGGAGACTGGCTCTCGGACCCGAAGCAGGTCTCCAGCTTGCTCAAGTCCAGCCACGAACTCGCGCAAATCGCGATATTTCATATTAAAAAGTAGTTAGAAGTTCGGTTCATAGGGTTGACCCTATATTAAAGCCGTTTCTAGAATCCGCACCTCCTCGGCAGCCTTCGCAAGGTCGAACGCATCGAATGACGCTTCTCCGCTCCGGCTTCGACCAACCGATGGCCCTATCGCATCTGCTGATGGCGGGAAAATTATCGCCGGCCGGCTGGCAGGCTCCAGGCCGTCATGCCCCGACGGTTGCCCGGAACTGAGATGCGGGCGCTGACCCGACTGGCCGCTGGCGCACACCGTGTGCAACGGGCGACGACCGAGTCGATTGGCGTCTTTCTCCGCGACACCGGGCAGGGCTTGCTCGAAGTCAGCCACAACTCGCTCGCGCTGCTCGGCTTGGTGCTGGTCGCTGCCCTGCTCTTCGTCTCGAGCCAGCGCGACCTCCGCCACGAACTCGAGGCCCAGACCCTCAGCTGGCTGCAGGCCCGCCAGATCGCCCGCGCGCCGGAGCCTACGCTCGAACAGGAACTGATCGAGCCTGACGCCGTGGTCCGCGCCACCGCGGCCGATCCGAAGGAGCTGAATCGCCAGCAGGCCGCCATCGCGCAGTGGCTGTCGCGGCGCTATCGGGTCGCGCCCGAGCCGATCAGCCGGCTTGTGCAGGAAGCCTGGCATGTGGGTGCCAAGGCCGACCTCGACCCGATGCTGATCCTCGCGATCATGGCCGTCGAGTCGAGCTTCAACCCGTTTGCGCAAAGCTCGGTCGGCGCTCAAGGCCTGATGCAGGTCATGACGAAGGTCCATGACACGAAGTACACGGCATTCGGCGGGGTCCATGCGGCTTTCGATCCCGTCACCAACCTCCGCGTTGGCGTGCAGGTGCTGAAGGAGTGCATTGCGCGCGCCGGCGGCCTCGAAGCCGGTCTGCGCTTCTACGTCGGCGCGGCCAACCTCGTCGACGACGGCGGCTACGCGGTCAAGGTGCTGAGTGAGCAGAACAACTTGCGCCAGGTCGCCAGCGGGCGAGCCGTACCGACCACGGTGCCGGCGCCGGCGATCGCGCCGAAGCCGGCAGCCCCCGCCGTGGCGACCACGCCGGCGGTGCCTGCTGCGGCCGCCAAGCCGGCAGCGTCGACCGATCCGGAGCAGCTCGCCTACTTCCGCTGACGCAGCCGCGCGACCGCTCCGCTACACTGAGCGGGCCGCGCGACTGGCGATGGGGCTTCGACCGAAGCCCGAGGTGGAACACCACCGGGAAGCGCGGCCGGCGTCGTTTCTCGGCGTCGGTCAGCCGTTCGCCTGGGCAGCCCGACCCGGCACACCCCGTGCACGCACCGGGATCCTTGCAAAGGACTGCCACATGTTCGACCGTTCGCTTTCCACCGTTGCCGCTGTCGATCCCGAGATCTGGACGGCGATCCAGCACGAGAACCGGCGCCAGGAAGATCACATCGAGCTGATCGCGTCGGAAAATTACGCCTCGCCGGCCGTCATGGCGGCCCAGGGCAGCCAGCTGACCAACAAGTACGCCGAGGGCTATCCCGGCAAGCGCTACTACGGCGGCTGCGAGTACGTCGACGTCGTCGAGCAGTTCGCGATCGACCGATTGAAGCAGCTGTTCGGCGCCGAGCACGCCAACGTGCAGCCCAACTCGGGATCGCAGGCCAACCAGGCGGTGCTCTTCGGGCTGCTGCAGCCGGGCGACACGATCATGGGCATGAGCCTCGCCGAAGGCGGCCACCTGACGCACGGCATGCCACTCAACATGAGCGGCAAGTGGTTCAAGGTCGTCAGCTACGGGCTGACGGCGGCGGAAGAGATCGACTATGACGCGATGGAGCGGCTCGCCCACGAGCACAAGCCGCGCCTGATCATCGCAGGCGCCTCGGCGTACAGCCTGCGCATCGACTTCGAACGATTCGCCAAGGTCGCGAAGGCGATCGGCGCCTACTTCATGGTCGACATGGCGCACTACGCCGGCCTGATCGCCGCCGGCGTCTACCCGAACCCGGTGCCGTTCGCGGACGTCGTCACCTCGACGACCCACAAAAGCCTGCGCGGCCCGCGCGGCGGCATCATCCTGATGAAGGACGCGGTCGCCAAGGCGATCAACAGCGCGATCTTCCCGGGCATCCAGGGCGGCCCGCTGATGCATGTGATCGCGGCAAAGGCGGTCGCCTTCAAGGAGGCGCTCGCGCCGGAGTTCAAGGTCTACCAGCAGCAGGTCGCTGCCAATGCGATCGTCCTCGCCAACACGCTGACGGCGCGCGGCCTGCGCATCGTCAGCGGCCGCACCGAGAGCCACGTGATGCTGGTCGACCTGCGGCCGAAAGGGCTCACCGGCAAGGAAGCCGAGACCGTGCTCGGGACGGCCCACATGACCTGCAACAAGAACGGCATCCCAAACGACCCGCAGAAGCCGATGGTGACGAGCGGCATCCGGCTCGGCACGCCGGCGCTGACGACGCGTGGGTTCGGCATCGAAGAGACGCGGCAGACCGCGAATCTGATCGCCGATGTGCTTGAGCAGCCGCATGACGAAGTCCGGCTTGCCGAAGTGCGATCGAAAGTCGCCCGGCTGACGCGCGACTTCCCGGTCTACCGCTGAGCGGATCCGGAACAAGCGATCGATGCGCTGCCCGTTCTGCAGCCACGAAGACACCCAGGTCGTCGAGACGCGCGACTCCGACGAGGGCGATGTCGTGCGCCGGCGGCGCCGCTGCCCGAGCTGCGACAAGCGCTTCACGACCTACGAGCGGGCCGAGATCGCGCTGCCGTCGATCGTCAAGAAGGACGGCACGCGCGCCGATTTCGACCCGGCCAAGGTGCTCGCGTCGATGACGCTGGCCCTGCGCAAGCGTCCGGTCAGCGTCGAGCAGATCGATGCGGCGATGGAGCGCATACAGGAGAAGCTTCTGAACAGCGGCGCCAAGGAGGTGCCGTCGGCGCGCCTTGGCGAGCTGGTGATGCGCGAGCTGAAGCGCATCGACAAGGTCGCCTACGTGCGCTTCGCGTCGGTGTACCGCAGCTTCGAGGACGTCGACGAGTTCCGCCAGCTGATCCGCGACATCTGACTGCCGGTTGACAGGGCGCCCTCGCGCGAGGGCGAGTTTTCCCTCCTCGGTGGGATCGCGCCGAGTCGATGGCGTTCCTACAGTGCTTGCATGGGCAGCACGCAGCGCATCGCGACGAAGACAACGAGCCGAGCACAACGCGGGGTGTCGTTGATCGAGGCTTGCGCGGTGATCGCGATCACCAGCATCGTCGTCGGCAGCAGCGTCCCGAGCCTGCAAGGCGTGATCGAGGCGCGCCGCCTGCAAGGTGCAGCCACGATGCTGGCCACCGACGTTCAGTTCATCCGCACCGAAGCGGTCGCACGCAACCAGCCGCTGCGCTTCAGCGTGCATCCGTCCGCCGAAGGCAGCTGCTACGTGATCCACACCGGCGCAGCCGCGCAATGCACCTGCAGCGGCAGCGGCGCTGCGGTTTGCAGCGGCGGCGCCGAAGCCATCAAGACGGTCCACCTGCGCGCGGTCGACCGGGTCGCGCTGCAGGGCAACGTGAGCTCGCTGCTGTTCGACCCGCTGCACGGGACGAGCACGCCGACCGGCACGCTTCGCTTGATCGGTCCGGCTGGCCGGGAGATCCGCCATGTGATCAACGTGATGGGGCGCGTTCGATCGTGCTCGCCGCTAGCGGCCGTGGCTGGCTATGCGGCCTGTTGAAAGGAATCCGACGATGGCCAACCGCCCTTCCCTTAAGCCCAGCGGCCGCGGATTCACCGCGAGCGAATTGCTGATCGCGATGTCATCGCCGGCATCCTGGCCGCGATCGCGTACCCGTCGTTCCGCGGCGTGGTCGACCGGAGCCGGCGCGCCGACGCGATCGGCGCCCTACTGATTGCGCAACTCGCTCAGGAACGCTGGCGCGCCAACCAGCAGGCCTACGGCAACCTCGGCGACATCGGCGTGGCGCCAACGTCCAGCGCCGGGCATTACCTGCTCGCTGCGAGCTCGCTCACCGCGAGCGGCTATGAGTTGCTGGCGTCTGCCGTCGGCGTCCAGCAGCGGGATGCCGAATGCCGGCATCTTCGCCTTGCGATGGCGGGTGCGCAGGTCGCCTACGCGTCGGGGCCGGACGCGACGGTGGCGAATCCGAGCGACCTCAATCGGCGCTGCTGGAGCCTGTGATGCCGGACCGCGCCGGCTCGATCGGCCGCATGCGACTGCGGACCTTCGGTACTTGCACATGTGGCGTGCTTCTGATCGAGCTGATGATCGGGATCGCGATCGGCCTGCTGATCGCGGCTGCTGCAGTGACGTTCGTGGCCGGCCACCTGAACGACAACCGGCGACTCCTGCTCGAAAGCCGTCTGATGCAGGACCTGCGGACGGCCGCCGACATCATCACACGTGACCTTCGGCGTGCAGGCTATTGGGCTTCAGCGTCCGACGGTATTGCACTCGCCGGTGCCGGACCGGTCTCGAGCAATCCGTACGTCGCGCTGGCTCCCAGCGCTGCTGCCTCGGGCAGCGTGAGCTTCGGCTATTCGCGCGATGCGACCGAGAACGGTCTCGTCGACAGCACCGAACAGTTCGGCTTCCGGCTCCGCAACGGTGCGCTCGAAATCCAGCTCGGCGCCGGAAACTGGCAGGCGCTGACTGACACCGGCACGCTGCTTGTCACCGCGTTTCGGGTCACGCCGACCGTGCAGCAGGTCCAGCTCGGCGATGCCTGCGCAGCGGCATGCCCGCTCGGCAGCGCGACCTGTCCGCCGCGTCTCCACGTGCGGAGCCTCGCGGTCGAGATCAGCGGCCGCGCGCTCGCCGATGCTGCCGTCGTGCGCACGGTTCGCAGCAGCGTGCGGCTGCGCGCCGACTCGATGTCGGGCGCGTGTTCGACCTGACGTCGAGGCGGACGGGTGAGATCGAGCGCAGTCAGGTCTCGGCGTTCGTCGATACACATCGTGATCGCCCCCGTCACACGGTAGCACGGCGTCGCGGCGCTCGCCGTCACGATGCTGCTGTTCTTCGTGATGGTTCTCGGCGTCGCCTTCGTCAATCGCAACCTGGTCTTCGAGCAACGCGCGTCGGCGAACCAGTACCGCTCGACCCAGGCGTTCGAGGCAGCCGAGGCGGGCATCGAATGGGCCGTGGCGCAGCTCAGTCGGAACCAGCGCATCGGCGCCGATTGCCTGCCGACCGCAGACACTGCCGCGACGTCGTTCCGGTCGCGCCAGCTCGCGCACGATGCAGCGATTGCCATGTTCACGCCGACGACCTGGCTCGACGGCGGCACGGTGCAGGCGCTGCGTTCCACCTCCGTCCGCGACGGTGCCGGCTGGCGCTGCAGCTGCCCTGCCACCGGCCATCCGGTCGTCGCACTGTCCGCCACACCGGGCACGGCCTTCAGCGTGCTCTTCGAAGCGACCGGACGGCCCGGCCTGATACGAGCGTCCGCCTTCGGCTGCAGCAGCCTCGGCGGGCCCTGCGCCATCGGCTCGACGACCCAGACCGATGCCAGCGCGCGCATCCAGGTGCTGCTCGGCCTGCTGCCTTCGCTTCGGACGTCACCTGCCGCTGCGCTGACGGCGCAAGGCGCGATCGACGCCGACGGCGCGGCGTTCGGCGCGCACAACGCCGACACCTCGTCCGGCGGCCTCGCGGTCCACAGCGGCGGTGCCATCCGCGCGAGCCTCGCGCAATTGAGCGGCCCCGCCGGTCGCGCCGCACCCAGCATGCTGGCCGCGCACGATTCGGCGCTCTCGGTGCTCACCCCCGGTCAATTCTTCGCGAGCTACTTCGGCCTCGACAAGGCGGCGTGGGCGCGCCAGCCGCCGGTCCGGCGCATGACCTGCAGCGGCGATTGCACCGCGCCCTTGCTGGCCCTGATCGCGAACGACCCGGACCCCTCGCTCGTGTTCGTCGACGGCGACCTGCGCCTGGCGGGGCCGGCGGTCCTCGGTTCATCGGCGAGGCCGGTCGCGGTCGTCGTCGACGGCGCCATCCGGTTCAGCGGCGACGTGGCTATCCACGGCCTGCTGTACGGCACCAGCATGACGTGGACCGGCGTCTGCTCGAACGCCGGCATCCGCGGCGCTCTGGTCATCGCCGGCGCGTATCAAGGCGACCCCGCACCGCAGCTTGTCTACGACGCCGCGGTGCTCGCCCGTCTGAAGAGCACCGGCACGTTCGCACGCGTCAGCGGCAGCTGGAGGGACTTTTGAGCGCGATCCCGCCGACCGCGATGCGACACCAGCGCGGGACGACGCTGCTCGAGGCCCTGATCGCCTTCCTCGTTTTGTCGCTCGGCATCCTGACGATCGGCCGCGTCCAGACCCACCTCCGGCTCGGCTCCGACATCGCGCGCCAACGCGCCGAAGCGGTCCGACTCGGCCAGGAGGAACTCGAGAACCTGCGCGCGTTCTCGGTCCTCGGGGCGGCCTCTGGAGCCCGCTCGTACGCCGACATCACGGCGCGCAGCCTGCTGATCGATGCCGACGCCGGCTATGTCACCAACGCGCACTACCGGCTGACCCGCTCGGTGCAGGCCTCGTCGAGCGTCGATGCGAAAGAAGTGTCGGTCGACGTCGCCTGGTCCGATCGCAGCCGACAGGACCAACACATTGCGCTGCATTCGGTCGTCGCCGGGATCGACCCGAAGTACGCGAGCGCGCTGGCGATCGCACCGACCGGCCGGCCGGTGAAAGGAGCCTTCGGCCGCTCGGCGTGGATCCCGCTGACGGCCAAAGATCTCGGCGATGGCCGCAGCGCCGCCAAGCGCGTCGGCGCGCCGACATCGGCCCTCGTGTTCGACAACGCCAGCGGGCACGTGACCGCCACCTGTTCGGGCCTCGATTCGACGCTCGGTACAGCCGACCTGACGTCGGCCGCCCTGGCGAACTGCGAGACGGTCAGCGCCTACCTCGTCAGCGGCATCGTGCGGTTCTCGTTCGCGAGTCCGCCGGACGCTGCCCAGGCGGCCGGGGCGCCGTTGCCGATTGCCATGCAGGCGACGTCGACCGGTGGCTACTACGCGATCGCACCGTCGTGCACGAGCGAGCCGCTGAAGACGGTCGCCTACATGCTCAGCGGGACGCGCCGCGTCGAAGCGGTCCCGATCGATGCGGTGCCCGCCTCGCTCGGCCTCGCGAGCTGGACCGACAGCGGCGACCGCTACGTCGGCTACCAATGCCTCGTCTATCCACTCGCCAACGGACAGTGGTCCGGCGACACGATGATCGTGCCGTCGGGCTGGGCGATCGGCGCGACGTCGAGCACACTGCGCGTTTGCCGTTTTGCCGCCGATCTCGATGGCAGCGGCGCGATCGATGCCAACGCCGAGCACCCGGCCCACTACAACGCGTTGGCGGGCTCGCTGGCGAACCAGAACTTCCTTGTGATCACTGGCTCGCAAGCCTGCCCAGGCGGCACCGCCAGGCCCAGCGATGGCGTGGTCGGCGCGATCGATCCAGACCTTTCGACCGTGCAGCACCAGCCATAGCGGCAGGCTCCCCGGCGATCACATCGTTGCAGTACGCTACCCGGCCGCCGCGTCCCGTGGCGCATGGACCGGAGCGAACCCGATTGGATTCCGCCGACCTGTCGTCATCGCCGATGCATGAAGCCCTGCAATGGGCCGAGCGGGCGATCGGCGTCTGCGAACCGAACCCGCGCGTCGGCTGCGTGATCGTGGCAGCCGACGGCCGCGTGATCGGACGCGGCCACACCCAGCAAGCCGGCGGTCCGCATGCCGAAGTGATGGCGCTGCGCGATGCCGCCGCCCAAGGGCACAGTGTCCGCGGCGCGACCGTCTGGGTCACCCTTGAACCGTGCTCGCATCACGGCCGCACGCCGCCATGCTGTGATGCGCTCGTCGAGGCCGGCGTCGGCCGGGTCGTCGTCGCGATCGAAGATCCGAATCCGCTGGTGGCGGGCAACGGCATCCGGCGCCTGTGGGCCACCGGCATCGTTGTCGACCACGGACCCGGCGCCGACGAATCGCGCGAGCTCAACATCGGCTTCTTCTCGCGCATGAAGCGCGGCCGGCCGTGGCTCCGGCTGAAGGCCGCGGTCTCGCTCGACGGCCGGACCGCCCTGCCCGACGGCACCAGCCAATGGATCACCGGCGTCGAGGCGCGGACCGACGGCCACCGTTTCCGCCGGCGTGCGGGCGCCGTCTTGACCGGCGTCGGCACGATCCTCGACGACGACCCGCGTCTCGACGTGCGGCTGGTGCCGACCGCGATGCAGCCGTTGCGGATCGTCGTCGACTCGCGGCTCGACGCGCCGTTGACCGCGCGCGTGCTGCAGCGACCGGGCAACGTGCTGGTGTATGCCGCGACGCCGGCCGACGAGCGTCGGCGCGCGCTCGAAGACCTCGGCGTCGAGGTCGCGCTGCAGCCTTCTGCCGCCGGCAAAGTCGACCTTTCGGCGATGCTCACCGACCTCGCGCGCCGCGGCGTCAACGAACTGCACGTTGAGGCCGGCCACAAGCTGAACGGATCGCTGGTCCGGGAAGGGCTGGTCGACGAGTACCTGGTCTATGTCGCGCCGAAGCTGCTCGGCATCGGCCGTGAGCTCGCGCTGTTCGGGCCGCTCGGCGGCCTCGACGCAGCGCCGGCGCTGAGGTTCCGAAGCGTCACGCCGATCGGCGACGACCTGCGCATCATCGCGCGGCCCTTGCCGGCGCCACTCTCCAGGCCGCCGACTTAGCCGCCCCAGCGCGTCACGGCCGCGACAAGCCGCCGCCCCCGGCAGACGACAATCGCACGATGTTCACCGGCATCGTCACCGGCCTCGGTCGCATCGTCGAGGCGCAGCCACTCGGCAGCGCGGACCAGCACGGCAAGCGACTCGCGATCGTGGCGCCGGACGGCTACCTCGACGACGTGCAGGCTGGCGACAGCATCGCGCTGAACGGCGCCTGCATGACCGTGACCGGGCTCGACCCGGCGGCAAAGCGCTTTCATGTCGACGTTTCCGCCGAAAGCCTGGCTCGCACCGCCGCGCTCGGCGCGCTCGGGCCGGTCAACTTGGAAAAGGCACTGCGCGCCCACGACCGGCTCGGTGGGCATCTCGTCACCGGCCATGTCGACGGCATCGGCCGCATCGTCTACGTCGAGCCGGTCGGCGAGTCGACCGAGATGCGCATCCACGCGCCCGGCGGGCTGGCGCGTTTTCTGGCCTACAAGGGCTCGATCACGATTGACGGCGTCAGCTTGACCGTCAACCGCGTCGAAGACCTGCCGGACGGCTGCGAATTCAGCGTCAACCTGATCCCGCACACGCTGCAGCACACGACGCTCGGGACCCTCGTCGCCGACAGCCCGGTCAACCTCGAGATTGATCTGATCGCGCGCTACGTCGAGCGCATGCTGACCGGCGCCGTCCCGCGCACCTAGCCCGCGCGCGGCATCGGCTCCTCGGGCGCCGAGCCGGCCCCGCCACCTACAATTGGCCATGGCCATCGCACCCGTTCCCGAGCTCGTTGCCGAGCTGGCCGCCGGCCGGATGGTGATCCTCGTCGACGAGGAAGATCGCGAAAACGAAGGCGACCTGGTCGTCGCCGCCGACCATGTGAACGCTGCCGCGATCAACTTCATGGCGCGCTACGGCCGCGGCCTGATCTGCCTGACCTTGACACGCGAGCGCTGCGAACGGCTGCGCCTGCCGCCGATGGCGAGCCGCAACGGCACCCGCCATGGCACCGCGTTCACGATCTCGATCGAAGCGGCCGAAGGCGTCACGACCGGCATCTCGGCCGCCGATCGCGCCCGCACGGTCCAGGCCGCGGTCGCCCGCGACGCGACGCCGAACGACCTGGTCCAGCCCGGCCACATCTTCCCGCTGCAGGCGCAGGACGGCGGCGTGCTGATGCGGGCCGGCCACACCGAGGCCGGCTGCGACCTCGCCGCGATGGCGGGGCTGACGCCGTCGGCCGTGATCTGCGAGGTGATGAACGAAGACGGCACGATGGCGCGCCTGCCCGACCTGATCGAGTTCTCGCGCATCCACGGCTTGAAGATCGGCACGATCGCGAGCCTGATCGAGTACCGCAGCCGCAACGAGTCGCTGATCGAGCGCCTCGGCGCCCGCAAGCTCGCCACGCCGCACGGCGAGTTCGACTGCACCGTCTTCAACGACCGTGCGGGCGGCCTGCACCTCGCGCTGACGCGCGGCCGCTGGACCGAGAGCGACGAGGTGCTGGTGCGCGTGCACGAGCCGCTGTCGGCGCTCGACCTGCTCGACGTCGGCACCTGCGAGCACTCGTGGCCGTTGCCGAAGGCGCTGGCTGCGGTCTCGGCGAGCGAGCGCGGTGCCGCGATCCTGCTCAATTGCGGCGAGGACGCCCTCTCGATGCTGCACTCGGTGCTGCCGCGCAATCGCCCCGCCACCCGGCGGCCGAGCCAGATGGACTTGCGGACCTACGGCATCGGCGCGCAGATCCTGCGCGAGCTCGGCATCGCCAAGATGCGCCTGCTCGGCAGCCCGCGCCGGATGCCGAGCATGACCGGCTACGGCCTCGAGGTCACCGGTTTCGTGACCGCAGAAGACTGACCCAAATGCAGCAAGCCGACAAAGGAATCGTGGGCGGCCTAGACGGCAGCGATGTGCACATCGCGATCGTGCAGGCGCGCTTCAATGCCAGCGTCACTAATCGCCTCGCCGAGGTGTGCATCGCCGAACTGCACATGCTCGGCGTGCCCGCCGCCCACATCAAGCACGTGACGGTGCCGGGCGCGCTCGAGATCGCGGTCGCCTTGCAGGCGCTCGCCGACGACGAGTCGCAGCAGGCCCTGATCGCGATCGGCTGCATCATTCGCGGCGAAACCTATCACTTCGAGCTGGTCGCCAACGAAAGCGGCGCCGGCGTCACGCGGGTCTCGCTCGACGGCGAGATTCCCGTCGTCAACGCGATCCTGACCTGCGAGAACGAAGAGCAGGCGTGGGCTCGCGCCGACGAGAAGGGGCGCGACGCGGCCCGGGTCGCGGTCGAGATGGCGAACCTGCTGGAATCATTGTCGTGACCGACCCGACCCCGACGGCCGGGCGGCCGCGCGCGCCGCGCAGCGGGCCGAAGTCGTCGCGCCGGCGCGCTCGCGAGCTCGCGCTGCAAGGCCTCTACGAATGGCTGCTGTCGGCGGCCGAGCCGAAAGTGATCGCCGCCCACATGCGCGAGCAGGACGGCTTCGAGAAATGCGACGCCGGCCACTTCGATCGCCTGCTTGCCGGCTGCATTGGCGAAGCCCTCGAGCTCGACGAGGCGCTGACCCGCCATGTCGACCGCAAGACCTCGCACCTGTCGCCGGTCGAGCACGGCATTCTGATGATCGGCGCCTACGAGCTGAAGCACTGCATCGAGATTCCCTACAAGGTCGCAATCAACGAAGCCGTCGAGCTCGCTAAGAGCTTCGGCGGAACCGACGGTCACAAGTACGTCAACGGCGTGCTCGACAAGACCGCCGCCGATCTGCGCCCCGTCGAGGTGGCTGCGGCGCGGGAGGCGCGGCGCTGACGGTCGATGCGCGCGCGATGACCCTGGCCCCGGCACCCGTGTTCCGGATGGCGCTTCGTGTCTACTGGGAAGACACCGACGCCGCCGGCATCGTCTTCTACGCGAACTTCCTGAAGTTCTTCGAGCGCGCGCGCACCGAATGGCTGCGCACCAAGGGCTACTCGCAGGAGCACCTGCGGACCGAACGCGGCACCGGCTTCATCGTCACCGACGCGTCGATCAGCTACCGGCGCCCGGCGCGCCTCGACGACCTGATCGACGTCACGGTCGCGCTGACGCGCGTCGGCCAGGCCAGCCTGCAGATCGCGCAGCAGGCGCTTCGGATCGTGCCGGACGGCACGAACGAGCTGCTCGCCGACGGCACGATCCGGATCGGCTGCGTCGAGCTCGGAACTTATCGGCCGCGCCGCATCCCAACCGAAATTCTCCAGTCGATTCAATGAACCAGGACTTCTCGATACTGACCCTCGTCGTCCAGGCGAGCTTCGTCGTGCAGGTCGTGATGGCCGGCCTGATGATCGGCTCGCTCGCGAGCTGGACCGTGATCTTCGGCAAGCTGTTCGGGCTGAAGCGGGTGCGCACGATGAACGAAGAGTTCGAGCGCGAGTTCTGGGCCGGCCGCAATCTGAACGAGCTGTACGGCGATGCCGCGAAGCGCACCGACGCGTCGCCGATGGAGCGCATCTTCGCGGCCGGCATGCGCGAGTTCTTCAAGCTGCGCGAGCGCCGCGTCACCGAGGCGAGCGGCCTGCTCGACGGCGCGCGGCGCGCGATGCGGGCAAGCTTTCAGCGTGAGATGGACGCGATCGAGTCGCATCTGTCGTTCCTCGCCTCGGTCGGCTCGGTGTCGCCGTACATCGGCCTGTTCGGCACCGTGTGGGGAATCATGCATGCGTTCGTCGGCCTGTCGAACATGACGCAGGTGACGCTCGCCACCGTCGCGCCGGGCATCGCCGAGGCCCTCGTCGCCACCGCGATCGGCCTGTTCGCGGCGATCCCGGCGGTCATCGCGTACAACCGCTTCGCGCGCGACATCGACCGCATCGCGATCCAGCTCGAGACCTTCATTGAGGAGTTCTCGAACATCCTGCACCGCAACGCGGGTGCGATGCCGGCGTCGTCGACGCCGACGCCGCAACCGGCCGCCGCCGCGCGCAGCATGCACAGCTAAAACGTCTTCGACATGCCTGCCGTCAGCCACCGCGGCTCGAGCCGCCGCCGCACGATCAGCGAGATCAACATGGTCCCGTTCATCGATGTGATGCTGGTGCTGCTGATCATCTTCATGGTCACCGCGCCGCTGATCACGACCGGTATGGTCGACCTGCCGACGGTCGGCCGCAGCAGCCAGCGGCCCGATCACGTGATCGAGGTCGTGGTCGGCAGCGACGCGGCCCTGCGCGTGCGGGTCGATGGCATCGACCGCGGCACGGCGACCACCGATTCGATCGCGCAGCGGGTCCGCGAGGCGCAACAGGGTGTCGCGACGACCCCGGTGGTGATCTCGGCCGACAAGAACGTCAAGTACGACGCCGTTGTCACTGTGATGGGCAAGCTGCAGCAGGGCGGTGTCCAGCGCGTCGGCCTGTCGGTCAAGAACGCCGGCAAGTAGCCCGCGGCCGCAAGACATGAACACCTCGACGCTGCCCCGCTTTCGCGACGCGACGATGCCGCGTTCGGCCGACGGGCTCGGCCGCGGCGCGGTGCTCGCGGTGCTGGTGCACCTGCTGCTGATCGTCGCGATCGCGTTCAGCGTCAACTGGCGCGCACACGTGCCCGAAGGCGTCACCGCCGAACTCTGGTCCGCGGTGCCGCAGATCGCCGCGCCGCGCGCGGTCAGCCCGCCGCCGACCCCCGCGCCCGCACCGGCGCCCGAGGTCAAGCGGCCGGCGCCGGAACCTAAGGCGACGCCCGAGTCGCCGCCGATCGCCGATGCGCAGATCGCGATCGAGAAGGCGAAACGTGAAGCGGCGAAGCGCGAGGCCGCCGAGCGCGAGGAGCAGCGCCAGCTCGCACTGAGGCGCGAGCAGCAGAAGGCCGAGGGCCAGAAGCTCGAGGCCCAGCGTGCCGAAGCGAAACAGCAGGAGCTGCAGCGGCAGAAGGCGCAGCGCGAAAAGGCGCTCGCCGAGGCCCAGGAGGCCGAGGATCGACGCAAGAAGGAGCTCGCTGAGAAGGCCCGCAAGGAAGAAGCGACCTTGGTCGCCCAGCGCGAGGCCTATCTGAAGCGGATGCAGGGCCAGGCCAACGCCACCGGCGACGCCGACAGCACCGGCACTGCGGCGCGCACCAGTGGTCCTTCCTCCAGCTACGCGGGTCGGATCAAGGCGCGCATCAAGCCGAACATCGTCTTCACCGACAGCGTCAGCGGCAACCCGCTCGCGACGGTCGAGGTACGCTGCGCGTCCGACGGCACGATCACGAGCCGCAAGCTCGTCCGCAGCAGCGGCAACGACGCCTGGGACGATGCGGTGCTGCGTGCGATCGACAAGACCGAGACCTTGCCGCGCGACACCGACGGAAGAGTCCCGCCGATCATGCAGATCGAGTTCAAGCCGCGCGATTGAGCGCGACGAACTCGCGGTCGATGCGGTCCTTCCAGCGGCCGATCGCCTGGCCCTCGAGCGACCAGCCGTGCCACTCGGCGATCGCGCTGCCGTCGCCGCAAGCGATCAGCGCGAGCGAATGCCGCTGCGGCCGATAAGGCCGGCACGGCCGACCGTCGCCGAAGAGGCGGAGGTTGCGCGCCAACGGCGGCCCGGCCCGCACCGCATGGACGCCGTTGCGCGGCCGCTTGGCATCGGCGCGGGTTGCGACATCTCCAGCGGCGAACACCTCCGGATGCGACAAGCTCTGCAACGTCGGCCCGGTGGCGACGAAGCCGTCGGCATCGAGCGCGAGCCCGCTCGGCATCAGCCAATCGGGCGCCGCGCTGCCGGTCGCGACGATCGCGAGATTGCAGGCCAGCTGCGTGCCGTTGTCGAGGTCGACTGCATCGCCCGCAATCGTGCGGCAAGTCGCTTCATGCACGACGACGCCACGCTCGACCAGTGAGCGGCGCACCCGCCGCTGCAGCGCCGCCGAGTGAGCGGTCAGCAGCGGCCCGCCGCAGATCAGCGCGACCCGGGCGATCGGCCCGCGACGCGCGCGCAGCGCGAGCGCCAGTTCGACGCCGCCGGCACCGCCACCGATGACGACGAGGTCGTCGGGCGGCGCCCGCCGTGTGGCGCTCGCAGACACCATGCCCGTACCACCCGAAGCGTCAAGGACAACCTCACGCACGCCACTGCCGCGCAAGCGCGCGTCGAGCGCATCGAGGAAAGCACCGATCGGCCGCACAAAGAGCGCATGCTCCGTCGCGCCGGCGATCGACTCGCGATCCATCACGCCGCCGACATCAAGGCTCGCAACGTCATATCCGCAGATCTCGGTCGCCCCACTGCGCCGCGCGATCGACACGTTGCGCGTCGTCGCGTCCAACCCGATCGCCTCGCCGACGATGAACTCGACTCCGGCGCGCCGGGCCAGTGGTTCAAGCGGAATCCGACATTCCTCGTCGCGATAGCGCCCCGCGACCCGCCCCGGCACCATGCCCGAATAGATCAGCTCGGTCGACGGCGAAACCAGCGTGACGTGCACATCGACCAGCGGCGCGGTCGCCAGATTGCGCAGCACCTGCAGGTGGGCATGGCCGCCCCCGAGCAAGACCAGGCGGTGCGGCCGCACCGACGCGGCCGGTGGCGACGAACCGGCTATGGCTCCAGCGCCACGCCGGTCACGTAGCCGACGCTGCGCGACTTCGTGTTATCGCTGTCGGCGCCGATCGCGATGCCGATGATCGGCGGCACGGTGTCGCTCTCGGCACCGAACAGCTTGATGAAGTCGGCCGTGACGTCGCGCTTCTCGGACGACCACTGGTTCAGCTTCTGGGGACCGCTGCGCACGACGACATAGCGCATGCGCTTGGTGAACGCGTTGTCGAGCGTGGTGCCAGCCGGCAGCTTTGCATCCCACACGTAGCAGATGGTGGCCGCTGGCACCGGCTCGGTCGTCTTCGAGCGCGCGAAGCGAAGCAGCTGGCGATCGCCGAACGGAACCTTGTCGATCGACAGATCGAAGAACACGCAGACCTTCAGAGCGGTGTCGTCGCCCGCCTTTTGGGTCAGGTCGGACGCTTCGATCGGCTCCTCGATGCGCCACTGCCAGGCCAGCTTCGCCGACGTCGTGGTCCAGGCCAGCGGATGGACGACGTTGCCGTAGGCCTCCTTCGACTCGACCTTCAACGCGCGCTTGCCGTCGATGTCGACGACCGAGAACTGCGTGAAGGGCTTGGTCTGCTGCGGCAGGCCGACGACATGCCACGGCGCCGCCGGCGCACCGCCCGCCGCACCGAACGGCGTCAGGGCGGGTGCCTGCGCCGAAGCCCCATCAAGCAGGCCGAGCAAACCGGAACACAGAACGAGCAGACGGCGCATCGAAGTCTCCGCAGGAGGTCGGTTTTGGTCGAGGCGATCGTACCCGAGCCGTCGCGGCGGGAGTGCACTGTCGACCGAATCAGCCGCGCCGCCACGCGTGATAGCGCCCGACCCATTCGAGCAGGCGCTTCGGCTGGTGCGCGCGCTTCCATTCGCCGGCAACATACTTGTTCGCCTCGGCCATCGTCGGGTAGATGTGGATCGTGGAGAGGATCTTGTTCAGGCCGATGCCCTGCTTCATCGCCAGCACGTACTCGGCAATCAGGTCGCCGGCGTGCGCGCCGACGATCGTGACGCCGAGAATGCGGTCCTTGCCCGGCACCGTGAGCACCTTGACGAAGCCGGCGTCGGCGTTGTCGGCGATCGCGCGGTCGAGGTCGTCGAGACCGTAGCGGGTGGCCTCGAACGCGATGCCCTGCGCCTTCGCATCCTGCTCGTTCAGGCCGACGCGGGCGACCTCGGGATCGATGAAGGTCGCCCACGGGATCACCGAGTAGTCGGCCTTGAAGCGGCGGAACGTGCCGAACAGCGCGTTGACCGACGCGTACCAGGCCTGGTGCGCGGCGGTGTGGGTGAACTGGTACGGCCCGGCGACGTCGCCGGCCGCGTAGATGTTCGGGTACAGCGTCTGTAGGTAGTCGTCGGTCGGCAACGTGCGCGGCGGCGCCGCCGCATCGATCAAGCCGAGTTCCTCAAGTCCATAGCCACGCAACCGCGCGACCCGGCCGACTGCGCACAGCAGGCGATCGAACTCGATCCGCACCTCGCGGCCTTCGTTCTGCGCAATCAGGACACGGCGTTCGCCGTCGCGCTCGCAGCGCAACGCGGTGTGGCCAATCAGCACCGCGACGCCGTCGCGCTCGAGCGCTGCGCGCGCGACCGACGCGACGTCCTCGTCCTCGCGCGCCAGCAGGCGCGGTGCCATCTCGACCTGGGTGACGGCCGCACCGAGGCGGACGAAGGCCTGCGCCAGCTCACAGCCGATCGGGCCGCCGCCGAGCACGACGAGGCGGCGCGGCAGCTCGCGCAGCTCCCACAAGGTGTCGCTGGTCAGGCAGTCGACGAGCTGGAGCCCCGGCAACTTCGGCACGAACGGCTCGGCGCCGGCGGCGACGACGATGGAGCGCGTCGTCAGCACCTCCTTCGTGCCGTCGGCGGATGTGATCTCGATCCGCCACGGATCGACGATGCGCGCGCGGCCGAGGCGCACGTCGACGCCGAGGCCGGTGTAGCGCTCGACCGAATCGTGCGGCTGGATCTTCCGGACAATGCCTTCGACCCGCTCCATCGCCGCGGCGAAGTCGATCGTCGCTTCGGCCTTCGCGATGCCGTACTCGGTCGAATGCGCAATCTGGTGGGCCAGCGTCGCGGTGCGGATCAGCGCCTTGCTCGGCACGCAGCCGTAGTTGAGGCAATCGCCGCCTATCCGCCCGCCTTCGACCAAGGTGACCTTGGCCTTGACGACGGCGGCGATGTAGCTCGACACCAGGCCGGCCGCGCCGGCGCCGATCACGATCAGGTTGCGATCGAAGGTCTTCGGCTTCATCCCGCGCCAACGCGCATAGACCTTGCGCGCGGCGAACAGCACCAGCACCTTGCGGGCGACCAGCGGAAAGACACCGAGCAGCACCAGCGAGCCGACTAGCCCCGGCGAGAGGATGCCGCGCAGCGAGTCGAGGCGCGCGAGCTCGGTGCCGGCGTTCACGTAGACCAGGGTGCCGGCCAACATGCCGATCTGGCTGACGAGGTAGAACGTCAGCACCTTCATCCGGGTCAGCCCCATCAGCAGGTTGATGACAAAGAACGGCACCAGCGGCACCAGCCGCAACGTGAACAGGTAGTAGGCACCGTCCTTCGCGAGGCCTGCGTCGACGGCCTCAAGGCGCGCGCCGAAGCGCTTCTTCACTGCGTCGCGGAAAAGGTAGCGCGACGCCAGGAACGCGAGCGTCGCGCCGATGCTCGATGCGAACGACGTGACGAGCGTGCCGATCCAGAGGCCGAACACCGCGCCGCCGGCCAGGGTCAGGATCGTCGCACCCGGCAACGACAACGCCGTCACCGCGACGTAGACGAGGAAGTAGACACCGATCACCGCGAGCGGCCGCTCGGCGTAAAGCGTTGCCAGGGTCGCCTGCTGCGCGCGCAGCGCGTCGAGGCTGAGGAAGCGCCCAAGGTCGAAGGCGAAGAAGGCCGCGACCGCAGCGACCAGCAGCACGATCACGATCAGCTTCGAACGGTTCATCGCGGTCTTTCGAAGGCAGGTCGGACACGCTCCGGCGCGGGAACTCGCGGCTCGGTCACGTCGACGGTCGGTGCGGCGCAGTTCGCCGCGCCGGCATCATCGGGCATCAGTCGGTCGAGCGGACAACACCTTGCAGCCAGCCGCCGCGCAAGGCGGTTGCAAGCCAGTCGGCGAAGTCGAAGCGGTCACCAGCGCGTTCGAGCGCGGCGGCGAGGTCGATGCCGTCGAGCAGGCAGCGCGTCCAGTCGGCCGTCGGCAGGTCGATCGGGATGACCGCGCCTCGCCAGCCGGACCGGACCACCAGTGCCTGCTCCGCACGACGTTCGGCCAGCGCGGCGCGGGCGGTGCCGAAGTCAGACGATGGGTCGCGGTGTGCCGCGTGGATCGTCGCGATCGGCCATGCTGGCGACAGGACGGCCGTTCCCGGTCGCAGGCGAAGGTGCAAGCGCTCGAGGTCGGTCGATTCGAGCAGTGCGAGTGAATCGGCGTCAAAGACCGCGTCGGCGGCACGCTCGCAGCAGTGCACGGCGTGATCGAGCGCGGCGCAGTCGCCGAGATACGGCCACTCGGCGAGCAGCGCGTAGCGCCCGAGCCAGGATGCGAATGTCGCACCCCACTCGCCGAGATCGCCGTCCCGCGGCGGATCGTCGCGCAGGTACTCGCGCGCGAGCCGGCCGAAGTCGCCGGCACCGACCATCGCAGCGATCGTCGGAAAGGTGGTCGACAGCGCGCGCTCGGCGGCGGCCTCGACGTTGCCGCGGTAGGCCGCGAGGCCGCTCGCGATCTGCGCGGGCGCACCCGCGACGCGACCGTCTGCGCCGAGCGAGGGCAACGCCGCGGTCGAGTCGGCCGTGCGAATGGCGGCGAGCAATGCCCGTTGGCGAAGCGCCTCGACCGAAGACGATGGACCGAGGGTCATCGCGCCAGGCTCATCGAAGGCCAGTGCCGAAGGTGGCCAACCGGCACTCGCCGAGTCGATCGAGCCGCAAGCGCTGACGAAGTCGGTTCCGCATGTCGATCGAACGGCAGTTCCCAATTCGATCGAGCGGCGAGCGCTCACGAGCCACCGTCACGCCGCGACCTGCGCGTCGCGCGATGCAACGCGACTCGCAGCCTGCTCGGCTTCCCCGAGCAGCACGTCGAAAGGCGGCAGCGCTGTGTCCCATTCGATCAAGGTCGGGCGCGGTCCGAAGCGCCGCAGCGCGTGGTCGAACAGTGCCCAGACATCGGGGCGAACGCGGCTGCCGTGGTCATCAATCACCAGATCGGTCGCATCGGAATAGCCCGCCAGGTGAATCTCGCCGACCACGTCGGCGGGGATCGCATCGACGAAGCGGCGGCACTGCTCCAACGGATCGCCGTCACACCGGTTCAGCGCGTTCACCATCAGGTTGTTCAGATCGAGGAGCAGGCTGCAGCCGGTGCGCGCGCACAGCTGCGCGAAGAAGGCGGGTTCTGCGATCGCATCGTCGCGGAACGCGAGGTAGGCCGACAGGTTTTCGACCAGGATCGGTCGGCGCAAGCGGTCCTGCACCCGCATCACGTTGCCGCAGAGGATGTCGAGCGCTTCGTCGGTGAACGCAATCGGCAGCAGGTCGCTGCCATGAACGACGGATCCGTCCGGCTGCACCACGCGCGCGAACGAGGCATGGTCGGAGACGCGGACCGGCTCGATGTGATCGACGAGCCGAGCGAGTCGATCGAGGTGACCCTCGTCGAGGCCGGCCGCGGAGCCGAGCGCGAGGCCCACCCCGTGCAGGCTGACCGGATAGCTTTCGCGCGCCTGCTGCAAAACCGCCAGAGCGGCGCCACCATCGGCGAAGAAATTCTCGGAGTGGACCTCGACGAAGCCGAGGGCGGGCCGCCCTTCCAGCACGGCCTCGTAGTGCGGCTGGCGCAGCCCGATGCCGATGTCGCTCGACGCAGCGGACGGCAGCCGCATCGGCACGGCGTCGGTCACGCGACCTACTTCTTGCTCGCGACCGTCGCCTCTTCGGCCGTCATGCCGCCCATCTTCTTGCAGGTGCCGGCCTTCAGATAGACCCATTCGTCGACGCCCTTGTCGACCTTGGCCTGGCCGGCGCAGGTGTGCGAGCCCGACAGGTTGGCGCAGTCGTTCTGGCCGGCCTTCGCGACGCCGTAGCACTTTTCCTTGGCCGGCGCGTCGGCGGCGACGGCGGCGGTCGATGCCAGGCCCATCGCGAGGACCGAGGCGAGTGCGGAAGAAATGACGTGACGCTGGTTCATGAGTGCTGCTCCAAGACAATGCGCTTTCGGGCCGGGCGGGCATCCGATCGGCGCGGGCCGGTCGGCCCTTCGACGCTTTGTCGGCATCGATGTGGCCTGCTTACGCAGGCTCGTCGCGCACGGATGCGCGGGCAGGCGCGATCTTACGGCTGTGCGGACGGTCGATGCGTCGGTGGTGTCACTTGAGGACGGGCCGCGCCACCGGTGTGCCGTAGCCGCCACCGCCCGGCGTCTCGATCACGAAGACGTCGCCCGGCTCCATCTCGACCGAGCCGATGTGATCAAGCTGCTCGATCCGGCCGTCCTGGCGCTCGACCCGGTTCACCCCCGGTCGCCCCGGCTCGCCGCCGGCTGCGCCGAACGCGCCGCGGTGACGGCCGTTCGACAGGATCGACGCGGTCATTGCCTCGAGGAAGCGGACCCGGCGCACGCCGCCGTCCCCGCCGCGATGCCGGCCGGCACCGCCCGAGCCCACTCGCACTTCGTAGCCGTCGAGCCGGACCGGAAAACGGAACTCGAGCACCTCCGGGTCGGTCAGCCGCGAATTCGTCATGTGGGTCTGCACGACCGAGGTGCCGTCGAAGTCCGGCCCGGCGCCCGAGCCGCCCGAGATCGTCTCGTAGTACTGGTGGCGTGCGTTGCCGAAGGTGAAGTTGTTCATCGTGCATTGGCTCGACGCGACCGCGCCGAGCGCGCCGTACAGCGCGTTCGTGATGCAGGTCGAGGTCTCGACGTTGCCGGCAACGACCGAAGCCGGCGGATGCGGGTTCAGCATCGAGCCTTCCGGGATGATCACCTTCAGCGGCTTCAGGCAGCCGGCGTTCAGCGGGATGTCGTCGTTGACCAGGGTGCGAAAGACGTACAGCACCGCGGCCATGCAGACCGCGGTCGGTGCGTTGAAGTTGTTGACGAGCTGCGGCGAGGTCCCGGTGAAATCGATCTCGGCCGACCGCGCCGCGGCGTCGACCCGGATCGCGACCCGGATCTGCGCGCCGTTGTCGAGCTCGAGCGTGAACGCGCCGTCGCGCAGCTTCGTGATCACGCGCCGCACCGACTCCTCGGCGTTGTCCTGCACGTGGTGCATGTAGGCCTGCACGACGTCGAGGCCGAACTGCGCGGTCATCTTGCGGAGCTCCTGCACGCCCTTCTCATTCGCGGCGATCTGCGCCTTCAAGTCACCGAGGTTCTGCTCCGGGTTGCGCGACGGGTGCGGCCCGCTGCGCAGCAGCGCCAGCATCTCGGCCTCGTGCAGATGGCCACCCGAAGCGAGCTTGACGTTGTCGATCTGCACGCCCTCCTCGTCGATGCGGGTCGAGAACGGCGGCATCGAGCCGGGCGTGATGCCGCCGATGTCGGCGTGGTGACCGCGCGAGCCCACGTAGAACGTCGGTTCGCGGCGCCGACCTGCGTCGGCATCGCCACCCACGTCCGCATCGTCGAGATACACCGGCGTCACGACGGTTACATCGGGCAGGTGGGTCCCGCCGTGGTACGGATCGTTCAGCACGTAGACATCACCGGGCTGCATCCGGCCGGCGTTGCGTGCCACCACGGTCTTGATCGATTCACTCATCGAACCAAGGTGCACCGGCATGTGCGGCGCGTTCGCGATCAGATTGCCTTCGGCGTCGAACAGCGCGCACGAGAAGTCGAGACGTTCCTTGATGTTGACCGAATACGCGGTGTTCTGCAACTGCAGCCCCATCTGCTCGGCGATGTTCATGAAGAGGTTGTTGAAGACCTCGAGCATCACCGGATCGACGCTGGTGCCGATCGCACGGCGCGATTCGCGCGCCGCGACGCGCTCGATCAGCAAGTGGTCATGCGCCGTCACGCGCGCTTGCCAACCCGGCTCGACGACAGTCGTCGCGTTGCGCTCGGCGATGATCGCCGGCCCGTCGATCACTTGGCCGGGTCGCGCGTTCTCGCGGACGACGAGACCGGCCTCCCACCAGCGCCCGCCGCTCCAGAGCTGCACGGTCGCTGCGATTGGCGCGGCCTCCGCCGGCTGCAGCGCGAAGACCGGTTCGCCCGGCGCATCGCCCTGCCCGACCGCCTCGACCGAGACGGCTTCCACGATCAGGCCGCGCTGCGCCATCAGGAACGCGAAGCGCTGGCGGTACGCGACCTCGAACGCGGCGCGGATCTCGTCGGCGCTGCCGAACGGCACGACCAGCGCCGAATCGGTGCCTTCGTAGCGCACGTGCGCGCGCCGATGCACGCGCAGTCGCTCGCGCCCGACCCCCTGGCGCAAGAGTTCACCTTCAGCGTCGCGCGCGAGCGCATCGACGGTGGCGCCGGCCGCATCGAGCGCCGTCGCGAGCGGCAGCTCGACCGCCGCCTCGCGCATCACGCTCTGGTCGGCGAGGCCCATGCCGTACGCCGACAGCACGCCGGCGAGCGGATGCACGAAGACGCGGTTCATGCCGAGCGCGTCGGCAACCCGGCACGCGTGCTGGCCGCCGGCGCCGCCGAAGCACTGCAAGGTGTAGCGCGTCACGTCGTAGCCGCGCGCCACCGAGATCTTCTTGACCGCATTCGCCATCGCGCCAACCGCGATGTCGATGTAGCCCTCGGCCACCGCTTCCGGGCTGCGCGCGCTGCCGGTCGCGCGCGCGATCTCGGCCGCCAGTTCGGTAAATTGGGCGACCACGACCTCGCGGTCGAGAGGCGCATCGGCATTCGGACCGAACACCGCCGGAAACCAGGCCGGCTGGATCTTGCCGACCATCACGTTCGCATCGGTCACCGTCAGTGGACCGCCGCGTCGGTAGCAGGCCGGCCCCGGATTCGCGCCGGCGCTCTCGGGACCCGCACGCAACCTTGCGCCGTCGAAGCCGAGGATTGAGCCGCCGCCGGCCGCGACGGTGTGGATGCTCATCATCGGCGCGCGCATGCGCACGCCGGCGACCCGGGTCTCGAACGCGCGCTCGAACTCGCCGGCGTAGTGCGAGACGTCGGTCGAGGTGCCGCCCATGTCGAAGCCGATCACGCGGATCGCCTTGTCGGCGGCGTCGCGCAGGCCGAGCTCAGCCGTTCGCACCATGCCGACGATGCCGCCGGCGGGGCCGGACAGGATCGCGTCCTTGCCCTGGAACGCGTGTGCGTCGGTCAGGCCGCCCGACGACTGCATGAAGTACAGACGCACGCCGGGCATCTCGGCGGCCACCTGGTCGACGTAGCGGCGCAGGATCGGCGACAGGTAGGCGTCGACGACCGTCGTGTCGCCGCGGCTGACCAGCTTCATCAGCGGGCTGACTTTGTGCGACACGCTGATCTGCGTGAAGCCGATCTCGCGCGCCAGCGCTTCCGTCGCGAGCTCGTGCGCAGTGTGGCGGTAGCCGTGCAGGAACACGATCGCGACGCTGCGCAGGCCCGCCGCGTAGGCGCTCTCGAGGTCGCGCCGCAGCGCCTCGCCATCGAGCGGCCGGACCACGTCGCCGCCCGCACCGACCCGCTCGTCAGCCTCGATCACGCGTGTGTAGAGCAACTCGGGCAGCACGATGTGCAGGTCGAAGATGCGCGGCCGGTCCTGATAGGCGATGCGCAGCGCATCCCGGAAGCCGCGTGTCGTGACCAGCAAGGTCGGCTCGCCCTTGCGCTCGAGCAGCGCGTTGGTTGCGACCGTCGTGCCCATCTTCACGCAGTCGACCCGGTCGGCGCCGATCGGCTCGTCGGGCCCAAGGCCGAGCAGATGGCGGATGCCGGCCACCGCCGCATCGCGGTAACGACCCCGGTTCTCGGACAGCAGCTTGTGGGTCACCAGCGCGCCGTCGGGACGACGGCCGACGACGTCGGTGAAGGTGCCGCCGCGGTCGATCCAGAACTGCCAGCGATCGGTGCCTGCTCCGGCAGCGGTCACATCGTTGGTCGAGTGCAGGCCCGCCGGTTCCGCGGTGGAGCTCGTGTTCGCCGCGGTCATGGTGATGCGGTCCGCACGGCTGACGCGATGCCGAACCGGCTTACGAGCAATCTCGTAATGTCGTGGACCGGCAAGCCGGTCGCCGCGCGTACCGCATTCGCATACGGCGGCATGTTGGTGCACTCGAGGACGATCGCACCGAGGTCAGGCCGGCGCCGCTGCAGCGCCTGCGCCGCCGCGACGGTGGCCGCGCACGCATCGTCGCGATCGAACGTCGGCTCGTCGTCGAGCAGCGCGCGCTGGAACGCACAGCCGGACTCGAGACCTTCGATCGGCGTGTCGAGGGCGGCTCCCGCCGCGCGCAGATGGGCCTCGCCGAGCGCCGCCGCATCGACGGTCACGACGCCCACGACGCGGCCCGTGGGCAGCGCCGCCCGCAGCGACGGCAGCAGCAGCAGGCTCGAGGTCCAGACCGGCACGGCGAGCGCGTCCTGAAGCGCTTGCTGGAACAGGACCAGGAACCCGCAGCTCGTCGAGATGGCGTCGGCGCCTTCGTCGACGAGGCGCCGCCCGGCGTCGATGAACGGCTGCAGCAGGCGCGGATCGGTGCCGTGCACGACCCGGCGCGGCGACGCGCCGCGCACCACCGCATGGCGGACCGGGAACGCGAACGTCTCCGGATTTCCGATGTCGCCGACGGGCCGCGGAAAACGCGTCTCGAGCATCAGCACGCCGAGCGTCCGCAGCCGCGTCGCGTTGCCGTTCGCAAGTGGCGGCGCGGTGTGCAGGGTGGCGCTCGTCATGCAGCCGACTCTACAGAGACGTGGCCGCGCGCGCGGCCTGGTCATAGAGGCCGGACATCGTGCGCATCAGGCGCGCCAGCTCGCCGATGTCGGGGTTGCGCTCGGCATCGAGATTGTCGATCAGGCAGGCTTCGCGCACGCTGCGGTACTTCTGCACCGCAGCCTCGCCGGCCGCGGTCGGGCTGTAGAACACCTCCTTGCCGATCTTCTCGGTCTGCGCGAGCTTCGCGCCGACGAGCTTCTTTAGCGAGTAGGCGACGACATGGGTGTCCTCGTAGTTCAGCACGAAGCAGATGTCGCCGAGCTTCTTGTTGCGCGCCCGGTGGTTGATGTGGTGCAGCACCAGCACATCGGTGATCGTCAGGTCGGCACCGCCCGCAGCGGCCATGCAGCGCACTGCCCAACGCGAGAACGCGTTCCACGCGACGATCAGGCCGAACTCGAATTCCGAGAGCTCGACACTGCGCGGCGACACCAGGTGCGACGACGAGACGATGCCGCGCGGCGACCGGCGCACGCCATTCGGTTTCTTGGGGGCCGGCTCGGCTGCCGATCTCGCGACCATCGATGGCGTCGAAACGTTGAAAAATTATCGACAATTTATCTGAACCGCTGATTTGCAGCAAGCGGTGTAAGAACCGATGCGGGCAGCCTTCGGCACGCTCTATGCTTTTGCCATCGTCGTCATTCCCTGCTGCCGGAGAGCCCATGAAGTTGTCCCGTCGTACCGTTACCTTCACTGCCGCATTCGCGTTGATGGCCCTGTCCGGGGCGGCATCGGCCCAGACCAAGTGGGACTTGCCGGCCGCCTATCCGGCCTCGAACTTCCACACCGAGAACCTGGTCCAGTTCGCCAACGACGTCGAGAAGGCGAGTGGCGGCAAGCTCAAGATCACCGTGCATGCAAACGCGTCGCTGTTCAAGGCCAACGAGATCAAGCGCGCGGTCCAGGGCGGCCAGGCGCCGATCGGCGAGGTGCTGCTCGTCAACTTCGAGAACGAGAACCCGATCTACGGCACCGACGGCATTCCGTTCCTGGCTGCGAGCTATGCCGACTCGAAGAAGCTCGCCGCGGCGCAAAAGCCGGTCCTCGACAAGCTACTCGGCGCGCAGGGAATGATGCTGCTGTACACGGTGCCGTGGCCGCCGCAGGGCATCTACGTCAAGAAGGAGATTGCTTCGGTTGCCGACATGCGCGGCCTCAAGTGGCGCGCCTACAGCCCGGCCACCGGCAAGATCGCCGAGTTGATCGGCGCGCAGCCGGTCACGATCCAGGCCGCCGAGCTGAGCCAGGCGCTCGCGACCGGCGTCGTCGAGAGCTACATGTCGTCGGGCTCGACCGGCTACGACAGCAAGACCTACGAGAGCATCAAGTACTGGTACGACACCCAGGCCTGGCTGCCGAAGAACGGCGTGCTGGTCAACAAGAAGTCGTTCGATGCACTCGACAAGCCGACTCAGGACGCCGTGCTGAAGGCCGCCGCCGATGCGCAGGAGCGCGGCTTCAAGCTGAGCCAGGAAAAGAACGAGTGGTACAAGAAGGCGCTCGCTGAAAAGGGCATGAAGATCATGACGCCGCCGCCGAAGCTCATGGCCGACCTGAAGCAGGTCGGCACCGTGATGCTCGCCGACTGGGAGAAGAAGGCGGGTCCCGACGGCCAGGCAATCGTCAGCGCCTTCCGCAAGTAACAGCGCATGCGCCGGCTGCTCGACGGCCTGTACCTGGGCGCCGGCTACGCGGCGGCCGGCTGCGTGCTGCTGATCATGCTGATGATGATCGGGCAGACGATCCTGCGCGAGATGCACGTGCGCACGGGTGCCGTCAACGACATCGTCTCGTGGCTGTGCGCGGCGGCCGCCTTCCTCGCGATGGCGCATGCGTTCAAGCACGGCGACTTCGTCCGCGTCACGCTGCTCTCCGAGAAGTGCTCACCCGCTGTTCAGCGCAAGCTCGAGATCGGCGCGCTGGCGATCGCGCTCGTTGCGGTCGGCTACCTCGCGTTCTGGGCCAACCGCTTCACCTACGAGAGCTGGGTCTTCAACGACATTGCACAAGGACTGCTGCCGCTGCCGATGTGGATCCCGCAGCTCAGCTTCGCGATCGGCTCGATCCTGCTGCTGATCGCCGTCCTCGACGAGTTGATCGTCGTGCTGCGCGGGCAACGCCCGAGCTACGTCGTCGCGGTCGAGGAACGCCACGCGCAGGGCGACTTCTCCTCCGACGTCTAGCCGCTCCGGTCAACTTCCAGCCGCCGATCCATGGACATCCTCGTCGTCGGCGGCATCCTCCTGGTCCTGATGATGGTGCTGCTGGCCGGTGGCGTCTGGATCGCGATGACCTTGGCGATCTGCGGCTGGGTCGGCCAGGCGTTCTTTACGACCACCGAGCCGGGCAAGAACCTGTTCTCGTCGTTCTGGGAGTCGAACGCATCGTGGGAGCTCGCCGCGCTGCCGATGTTCATCTGGATGGGCGAGATCCTGTTTCGCACCAAGCTCTCGGAGCAGATGTTCGAGGGCCTCGCGCCGTGGCTCAACAAGGTGCCGGGGCGGCTGATGCACACGACGATCCTCGGCTGCGGCATCTTCGGCTCGGTGTCGGGCTCGTCGGCTGCGACCTGCGCGACGATCAGCAAGGTGGCCCTTCCCGAACTGCTGCGGCGCGGCTACGACGAACGCATCGCGCTCGGTTCGCTCGCGACCGCCGGCACGCTCGGCATTCTGATCCCGCCTTCGATCACGATGGTGGTCTACGCGGTCGCCGCCGACGCGTCGATCATCCGCATCTTCCTGGCCGGCTTCCTGCCCGGCTTCCTGCTAATGGGGCTGTTCTCGGGCTACATCGTCTGGTGGGCCATCCGCAACCCGTCGAAGACGCCGCCGCCCGACCCGCCGATGAGCTTCTGGAGCAAGGTCAAGGCGTCCGGCAACCTGATCCCGTGCACCGTGTTGATCGTGTTCATCGTCTGGGTGCTGGTCGCCGGCTATGCGACGGCGACCGAATGCGCGGCTTACGGCGTGGTAGGCTCGCTCGCGATCGCGGCCTGGAGCCGCTCGCTGACCTGGCAGAACTTCTGGGAGGGCCTGATGGGCACGACCAGGACCTCCTGCATGATCATGTTCATCCTGGCCGGCGCGTCGTTCCTGACCAAGACGATGGCGTTCACCGGCATCCCGCGCGAGCTCGCTGCATGGGTCGACGCGATGCATCTGAGCCCGTACGCGCTGATCGCCGCGCTGACCGTGGTCTACCTCATCCTCGGCACCGCGCTCGACGGCATCTCGATGATCGTGCTGACCTCGGCGGTGGTGTTGCCAATGATCCAGAAGGCGGGCTTCGATCTGATCTGGTTCGGCATCTTCATCGTGCTGCTGGTCGAGATCGCCGAGGTCACGCCGCCGGTCGGCTTCAACCTGTTCGTGCTGCAGAACATGACCGGCAAAGACAGCAACACGATCGCGCGCGCTGCGATCCCGTTCTTCTTTTGCCTGGTGGTCTGCATCGCGCTGATCACGCTGTTTCCGAGCATCGTGACATCGCTGCCGGACGCGGTGATGGGCGTCCAGCGCTGACGCACCTGCCGGGGCCGCGCACAGCCGCCCGCCGAAGCCGTCTAAGCGGCCAATTGCCGGGGCGAAGCCGGGTATATCGGCGCATCGGCCACCGCCCTCCGACGCCATCATCGTCCGACCCGCGAAGTTCGCGTGCGTCCGTCATGGGCGCGCCCGCCGCGGCGTGAAAGGTGATCGATGGCCGACATGTTGACCCCGATGAAATGGGACAAGACCGGGCGTGCGCCGCGGCGCCATGGCTCGAGCGACGAGTCCGCCGTGGGTGCGGGGGCAGCCAACGAAAAGGGCAGCCGCGAAGCGTTCCACTGGCCGACGCCGCCGTTCGCGAGCTATCCGGTGCCGTCCGAGCAGACCGAGACGCTGCCGTGCCAGCTGATGACCGGCAGCGACGCCGACCGCAAGTACACGTCGGCGCGGCTGACCTTCTTCGTCCCCGACACCGGGGTCGCCCACCTGCAGATGCCGCCGGCCCGCACAACGGTCGCGGTCCGCTTCGACCAGTTCACCGCCCTGATCCTGACGACGCCGCTGCAGGCCTTGCCGCTGCCGCTCTCGGACCCGCACGCCGACCTGCTGAGCCAACGGGTCAGCTCGAATTTCCGTGTGAAGCTGAGCGGCTCGGGCGGCGAGCTGCGCGGCGAGACGATCGGCCACGTCGAGCTCGACCATGGTCTCTTCCTGTTCACCCCGTACGACCAGGACGGCAGCGTCAAGCGGATGTTCATCCCGCGCTCGGCTTACGCCCATTTCGAGATCGGCGAGAAGATCGGCCAGGTCCTGATCGAGGAGCACCGCGCCTCGCAGATGGAGATCGACGAAGCGGTCGTCGTGCAGGGCAAGCTGCGCAACCGCAAGCTCGGCGAAGTGCTTGTGACCCAGCAGATCCTGACCGCCGAGCAGCTCCTCGAGGCGATCGACCGCCAGCACAAGATGCCGCTGGTGCGGATCGGCGAGGCGCTGATGTCGCTCGGCATGGTCAAGCAGCCCCAGCTTGAGAAGGCGCTGGTCCAGCAGAAGCTCGATCGCAGCATCCCGCTCGGCGAGGTGCTGGTGCAGATGGGTGTGGTCACGCGCGAGGAACTGCAGCTGGCGCTGGCCCGCAAGATGGGCTACCCGCTGGTCGACCTCGCCGTCTTCCCGGCCGAGCCCGAAGCGCTCGCCAAGCTCAGCTATTCGGTCGCCTCGCGCCTGCGCGCGATGCCGCTGCTGCTGCGAGAAGGGCGGCTCGTCGTCGCGCTGGAAGATCCGTCGAAGCGTGCTGCGATCGACGAGGTCGAGTTCAGCGCCGAGATGAAGGTGCTGCCGGTGCTGGCGCGCTGTTCGTCGTTCGAGACCGTCCTGCACGCGGCGTACGAGAAGATCGGTTCGGGCGTGCGGCACCATCAGACCGGCGACCTCTCGTCGCGGGTCCGCTACGCGCCGATCATCGCGACGACCGACATGCTGGTCGAGACGCTCGAGAAAGAAGGCGAACGCGTCACCGACGAGGAGCGCCCGATCGAACAATCGGACAACTCGCTGGTCCGCCTGCTCAACAACATGATCATCGAGGCGCACCGCGACGGCGTCTCCGACATCCACATCGAAAGCTATCCGGGGCGCGAGAAGATCCGCGTCCGCTTCCGCAAGGACGGCCTGCTGCGCACATACCTCGAGCTGCCATCGAACTACCGCGCCGCGATCATCGCGCGCGTCAAGATCATGTGCGACCTCGACATCTCCGAGCGCAGGAAGCCCCAGGACGGCAAGATCAACTTCGCGAAGTTCTCGCCGCAGCACCGCCTCGAGTTGCGCGTCGCGACGATCCCGACCAACAGCGGCCTCGAGGACGTGGTGCTGCGCCTGCTCGCGTCGGCGCGGCCGATCCCGGTCGACATGCTCGGCCTCGCCGAGTCGAGCCTGAAGGCGCTGATGGAAGTCGTCGAGCGCCCGTACGGCCTCGTACTGTGCGTCGGCCCGACCGGCTCCGGCAAGACCACCACGCTCCACTCGGCGCTGTCGCTGATCAACGTGCCGGAGCGCAAGATCTGGACCGCCGAAGACCCGATCGAGATCACCCAGCCGGGGCTGCGCCAGGTGCAGGTCAATCCGAAGATCGACTGGACCTTCCCGAAGGCGCTGCGAGCGTTCATGCGCGCCGACCCCGACGTCATCATGCTCGGCGAAATCCGCGACGAGGAGACCGCGCACATGGCGATCGAGGCGTCGCTGACCGGCCACCTGGTGTTGTCGACCCTGCACACCAACAGCGCGCCCGAGACGGTGACACGCCTGCTCGACATGGGCATGGACCCGTTCAATTTCGGCGACTCGCTGCTCGCGGTGCTGGCGCAGCGCCTGGTGCGGCGCGCCTGCTCGGGCTGCCAGACGAGCCGGCCGGCCACCGACGACGAGACCGAGGAGCTGCTGAGCGACTACATGAATGCGTTCGGCGAAGACCCGCCGGTCGCACGCGCCGACGTGCTCGCCGGCTGGACCCAGCGCAACGCGGTCGACGGGCGGCTCGTCATGCACAGCAGCCACGGCTGCGACAAATGCGACCACACCGGCTTCAAGGGCCGGGCCGGCATCCACGAGATGATGATGATCTCGCGCGAGCTGCGCCGCATGATCCAGAACGGTTCGCGCGCCGAAGCGCTGCAGCGCACCGCGATGAAGGAAGGCATGCGGACCTTGCGCCAGGACGGCATCGACAAGGTGCTGGCCGGCCTGACGACGATCGAGGAAGTGCGGGCGACGAGCAACACCTGAGCGGCACCGGTCCCTGACGCGGACCCATCGCTTGTCGACCGCCATCCGGTCGACCGGAGTCGCGCCGGCGGTCGTGCGAGTCCCTATGATGGCCCGTCGCACTCCCGGGCAAGGACTCCCTCGATGAACCAAGCAGTGCAACCGACACCGGCCGCATCGACCTATGTCGAGACGCGCCGCCACGAGCTGCGCAAATCGCGTCTCGTGATGATCGACGGCAGCCTCGCGATGAACTCGCGAACCGCGGAGGGCGGCATCAGCAGCCGCGTCTACGACCGCGGCTACTGGGGCTTCGCCTCGGCGCCCGACTCCGGTCAGGGCACGAACCTCGAGCAGGTCGGTCGCAAGGCGCGCGAAAACGCGCGCACGATGGCCCGCTTCGGTCCGCGGACGGCGTTCGGTCTGCCCGGCGGCAGCTACCGCGGCGAGCACGCGTTCGCGGGTCGCCCTGCGCTAAGCCAGAAGGAATGCGTCGAGCGGCTCGCCGAGCTGCATGCGTGGTGCGCGAAGCGCTATCCGGCCCTCAAGTCGACGCTGTTCATGCTGCAGGACGAGCACCACAGCAAGTGGCTGTCGACCAGCCAGGGCAGCGAGGTGCTGAACAGCATCCAGCGCGCGGTCTGCTACATGACGTTGACCGCCGAGGGCCCCGACGGCGCGCCGGTCGAGATGCTCGACCGGATCTCCGGCAAGGGCAGTCTCGCCGACCTCGACCTCTCGATCGAAGCCCTCGCGCCGGTGCTCGATCGCCTGCACGAACAGCTGCAGGACAAGCGCCATGCCGTCTCCGCGCGCGGCGGCCTGCACACCGTCGTGATGGGCCCCGACCTCGCCGGCATCCTGGCCCACGAAGCCATGGGCCACCCGTGCGAGGCCGACCTCGTGCTCGGCGGCGCGATGACGCGCGATCTCGTCGGCCAGCCGGTCGCGAGCGAGCTGATCACGATGGTCGACTACGCGCACAGCCGCGACGGCGAGGAGCTGATGGTGCCGGTCTATGCCGACGACGAAGGCACGCCGGCGCGCGACGCGGTTTTGATCGAGCGCGGTCGGCTCACCGACTTCATGAGCAGCCGCGAGACCGCGGCCCGCCTCGGCATCACGCCGACCGGCAGCGCACGCGCCTACAACCCGAACGACGAGCCGCTGGTGCGGATGCGCAATACCGCAATCCTGCCCGGCAGCTCGAAGCTCGACGACATGATCGCCGGCGTCGACGACGGCTACCTGCTGCTGAAGACCTCGAACGGCCAGGCTGATTCGACAACCGAGTTTATGTTCGGCATCAGCCTCGCATACGAGATCCGCAACGGCAAGGTCGGCAGCGCAATTCGCGACACCACCGTGTCGGGCTCGGCGATCAAGGTGCTGTCGAGCGTCGATGCGGTGTCAGACGACATGCAATGGACCTGCGCCGGCTACTGTGGCAAGAAGCAGCCGATGGTGGTCTCGATGGGAGGGCCGGCGATCCGCGCGCGCGCCCACCTCGGGGGGCAGTGAGATGAGCACTACCGTTCTGCACGACGCCGCCGAGCAGGCCCTCGCGCTGATGCGCGCGCAGGGCTTCGACCACGCGCAGGTGACCGCAAGCCTGACGACGCAGGACGAGGTCAACATCGCGAACAACGAGCCGAGCCTGCTGCGCAGCACCGAGGTGCGCCGGCTCTCGCTGCTCGGCCTGTTCGACGGCCGCAAGGCGAGCACCGAACTGTCCGAGTTCGATGCCGAGGCCGTGCGTCAGCGCATCGCCGGGCTCCACGCCGATGCGTCGTCGGCACCGCAGGACGCTGCCAACGCGGTGTCGAGCGGGCAGCGCGTACGCATCGTGCAGGGTCCGCAGCAGGGCGACCTCGGGCTACTCGCCGACAAGGCGGCCGAGCTGCTCGCCTTTCGCGCGCGCGAGACGCCGCGCATGATGATCGACGAGGGCGCGGCGCTGCACACGCGCACCGACGCGCGCACGCTGACGACCGGCGACAGCGACCTGTCGTGCTGCCTCGGCTGGTATTCGCTGAGCGCGTTCGGCACCGCGCGCGACGGCGCACAGTCAAGCTCGTTCAACTACACCGGCGGCGCCGCGAACGACCTGCGCGAACGCCCGGCCGTCGAGTACTTCGCGATCGACCAGATGCTGCGCGACACCGAGCGGCAGATCCGGACCGAGCCGATCCAGTCCAACTTCGTCGGCGACGTCGTGCTGATGCCGAACGCGGTGACCAACCTGGTCGGCTGGTTGCTCTCGCAGATCAGCGACGTCCAGCTGATCGCAGGCAGCTCGCTCTACCGCGACCGCGTCGGCGCGCTCGTCGCGTCGCCGCTGCTCAGCCTGCAGAGCCGCTTCGACGCACCCGGCGTGGCGGCGTTCACGAGCGACGCATTTGCAGCGCCGCCGGTCGAGATCGTTCGCGAAGGCCGACTGATGGCGCTCACGCCCAGCCTCTACGGCAGCCGCAAGACGGGTCTGCCGCACGTGCCGACCGCGTCGTCTGGCTGGGACGTGGCAGCCGGCACCACGTCGCGCGACGAGCTGCTCAGCGGTGTCGCGCGCGGCGCGCTGGTCGGGCGCCTGTCGATGGGAAGCCCGGCCTCGAACGGCGACTTCTCGGGCGTGATCAAGAACAGCTTCGCGATCGCCGACGGCAAGGTCGGCACCGCGCTGTCGGAGGTGATGATCAGTGGCAACGTCGCGCAGATGCTGCGCGACATCGTCGCCATCAGCCGCGATCGCCTCGACACCGGCGCCTTCCGGCTGCCCTGGCTGCGCATCGCGAACCTGCACTTCTCCTAACGGCGTGCCGGCGCCGCGGCGCGGGCGCGGGCGCGGCTACTTGGCGGCGAGGCCGTCGAGGGCTGCCTTCGCGATCGCGCCGTCCTGCTCCGACGATCCGCCGGAGACCCCGAACGCGCCGATGATCTTGCCGTCGACGACGATCGGCAGCCCGCCTTCGACGGCGATGGCGCCGCGCAGGGTCAGGACCCGCAGGCCGACGCCGCCACCCGCGACGAGGTCCTGGAAGGCCTTGGTCGGCCGCCGGTACATCGCGGCCGAGACCGCCTTGTCCTGCGCGACCGCGACGCTCGCGGTCTGCGCGTTGTCCATGCGCTCGAAGGCGACCAGCTGGCCCGCGGTGTCGACCACCGCGACCACCATCGGCAGGTTCTGCTTGCGCGCTTCAGCGATGCCGGCGGCCACCGCCTTGCGTGCCTGCTCGTGGGTCACGTTCGGACCGTATTGCGGCACCTGCGCCCGCACCGATCCGGCCAGCACGCACAACATGGCGCCCAGCATGAGTGTCAGTGTCGTGTTCTTCATCGGGGTCTCCTGAGGTCTTGTAGTGAAGCCGCATCACGCGGTGCGCCGGAACGCCGGTGCGCGAAAAGGCTAGCACGCAGGGGCGGTAGTCCCTAGGGTGTTTGCGCGCGACCGACGCCGGCGCGCGACCCACCCTTGCGGGAGAGGCCGAGCGCCGCGCCGGCAGCCGACTCCATGGCAAGATGCACGCATGGATCAGGCCTTCGGCATCGAATCACCCGGCCAGCACGCCCACACCGCGCACCGCAAGCCGACCCGCTACGTCGTCGTGATCGACTCGGCCGGCTCGACGATTGCGCGCCTCTTTCTCGAGAGCCGCGAGCAGGTCGCCGAGGTCGACGCCGGTGCCGAAGAAATCGCGTTGATGACGCGCGGCCTGCAATCCGAGCGCAGCGCGCTCGGCGAGGAGTGGGACCGCGCGCTGCAGGGCCACAGCACCGCCGAGCGACGCACTGCCGACGTCTATACGCTCGACGCGAAGTCGACGGCTTGATAAGGCCCGCGCGACGCAGCCGGCCGGCCGGCTCGCACGGGTCTCAGCGCAGCACGAAGTAGAGCGTCACCAGCACGACGATCGCCGCAAGGGCCCAGCCGAGCGTTCCAGGCGGCTCCGGCGGACGCGCCGGCCGGGCGGACACCAGGTCCGACGCGGCGGCTGAAACCGGGGTCGCAGTGGACGACGGGACGGGCGCCTGGCGTGCCTGCAACCGCGCCTCGAACGCCTTGAAGAAATCGTCGGCGATCTTCGCCGCAGCCGCATCGATCAGGCGCGAGCCGACCTGCGCGAGCTTGCCACCGACCTGCGCGCGCGCTGCATAGGCGAGCTTGGTCTGCTGCGGGCCTGCCGGCGTCAGCGCGACGTCGGCCGAGCCCTTGCCGAAGCCGGCGATGCCGCCCTGCCCGTCAAAGTTGATCGTGTAGCTGTTCGGCGCCTGCACGCTCGTCATCTTCAGGTTGCCCTTGAAGCGCGCGCTGACCGGGCCGACCTTGACCGCGACGACCGCGGCGAACGCATCGTCCCCGGTCCGCTCGAGCGACTCGCAGCCGGCGATGCAGGCCTTCAGCTCGTCGGGATCGTTGAGCGCAGCCCAGGTCGTGTCGACCGATGCCGGGATGAGTCGTTCGCCTTGCAGTTCCATGGCATTCGGTCAGTGGGGAGAGGTTCGACTGGCGGCATCGGCGGCCGGCTCGCGCAGCGCGCGCCGCAGGTCGGCGAGACTAGCCAGATTGTGCACGGGCAGGAAGCGGTCGACGTGCGGCAGCAGCGCGCGCACGCCAGCCGCGCGCGGCTCGAAGCCGTCGAAGCGGAGCAGCGGATTCAGCCAGACGATGCGGTGCGCATGGCGTCGCAGTTGCGCCGCAGCGCGGCCGAGGTCGCCGTGCTCGTCGCGGTCGAGGCCGTCGGTGACGAGCAGCAGCGCGGCGTTCGAGCCGAGCAGGCGGCGCGCCCATTGCCGGTTGAACTCGTCGAGGCACGACGCGATGCGGGTGCCGCCCTTCCAGTCCTGCACCAGCGCATCGGCTTGCTGCAGCGCGACGTCGGGGTCGCGATGGCGGAGGCTGCGCGTGATGTTGGTCAGCCGGGTGCCGAAGGTCAGCGTGTGGACCTTGAGGTAGCGCCGCGTCAGGCCGTGCACGTAGTGGAGCAGCAGCCGCGCATAGCGGTCCATCGAGCCGGAGATGTCGAGCAGCACGACGAGCGTCGGCACCTCGGTGCGCGGCCGCGTGTAGGCCGGTGCCAGGGTCTGCGGCTGGCGCGCCATCCGCAGCATCGTCGCGCGCAGGTCGAGGTGGACGCCGCGCTCGTGGTTCTGCGCGACCTGGTGGCGGCGCCGCCGCACCGGCTCGACCGGCAGCGGCACCTCGGCGGCGAGGCGCTTGGCCTGCTCGAACTCGGCGGTCGTCATCGTCTCGAAATCGGCGCGCTGCAGGCGCTCGCGATCGGAGAACGTAAACGCGGTGTCGAACTGGATTTCCTCCTTCGCGGTCTCGTTCGCCTTGTTCGGCGCCTGCGGCGGCCGCGGTGCGGCGAGCGCGTCGGCGAGCCGATTCGCGCGCGGCGCCATCGCCTTGTCGCCGCGGCCGCTGATCTTCGGCAGCAGCAGCAGCATCATCTGCTCGAGCAGCTTCGGGTCGCGCCAGAACGCATCGAACGCGGCATCGAAGAGCGGCTGCTGCTCGTGGCGGTCGAGCATCACCGCCGACAGCGCTGCATGCACGTCGTCACGCCGGTCGAGGCCGACCTGCTCGACCGCGTTCATCGCGGCCAGCACGCGATCGGGACCGATCGGCATCCCGGCGTTGCGCAGCACGCGGGCGAAGTGGACGATGTTCTCGGCGATCACGACAGCGAGTGGATGCAGATCAGGCAGGGCGACGGCGGATGGGGTCCAGCCGCCCGCAGCTCATTGGAGCAAGGCGCGCGCCCGCAGCTCATCAAGCAGCTTGACCGTGTCGCCGCTCTGCAGACGCACGATGTCGTCCTGGTACTTCAGCAGCACGCCGAGGGTGTCGTGCACCGTCGCCGGGTCGAGCCGGATCGCGTTCAGCGCGACCAGCGCGTTGGTCCAGTCGATCGTCTCGGCGACGCCCGGGGCCTTGAACAGGTCGAGGGTGCGCATCCGCTGCACGAACTCGACGACCTGGATCGAAAGCCGCTCGGGCGCGCCCGGCGCCTTCAGCCGCACGATCTCAAGCTCGCTCTCGACGCTCGGGAAGTCGACCCAGTGGTACAGGCAGCGCCGCTTCAGCGCGTCGTGGATCTCGCGCGTGCGGTTGCTGGTGATGATCGTGATCGGCGGCGCGCTCGCCTTGATCGTGCCGAACTCCGGGATCGTGAGCTGGTTCTCGGCCAACACCTCGAGCAGGAATGCATCGAACGGCTCGTCGGCGCGGTCGAGCTCGTCGATCAGCAGCACCGGCGAGCGCACCTGCGTCAGCGCCTGCAGCAGCGGGCGCTCGATCAGCATGCTGCGCGCATAGAGGCTTTTGCCGAGGCGCTCGCGCGCCGCATCGTCGCTGAGGCCGTGCGCCGCTTCGGCGAGGCGGATCTCGATCATCTGCCGCGAGACGTTCCACTCGTATGCGGTCTGCGCGATGTCGAGGCCTTCGTAGCACTGCACGCGCAGCAGCAACGTCTCGAGCGCGCGCGCGACCGTCTTTGCGAGCTCGGTCTTGCCGACCCCCGGCTCACCTTCGAGGAACAGTGGCCGCTGCAGCTTCAGGCTCAGGAACAGTGCGGTCGCAAGCCGCCGGTCGCAGACGTAGTTCTCGCTCGCCAGCAGCGCGACGACGGCATCGACCGAGTTCGGCAGATCGAGCGCAGCAGCAGCGCAAGCGCCGGCCGGAGTCGCGTCGGCGGTCATGCCGGAAGTGGAACTCGCCCGCGCCGCACCGTCGATGCCCTGCTCTCCCTCGGCACCCGGCGCGCCAGACCCTGCGCCAGCGCCGGTACCCGTCACCGGGCGAGCGCTGCCGCCACCGCCCGCGACGCCATCACGCTGATCATCGCGGCGCGGTAGGCGGCCGAGCCGTGCATGTCGCTGTTGATGCCGTCGGTCGGCATCTTGACCGCCTTCGCGGCCTCGGGCGTGAAGCTCTTGGTGAGCCCGTCCTCGAGGGCTTTCGCCCGGAACACGCTGCCCTTCGCGCCGGTCACGGCGACGCGCACGCCGCCCGACCCCTGGCTGACGAACACGCCGATCAGCGCAAAGCGCGAGGCCGGCTGCTTGTACTTGACGTAGGCCGCCTTCTGCGCGGTCGGAAAGCTGACGCTGACGATCAGCTCGCCGGGCTCGAGCGCGGTTTCGAACAGGCCGGTGAAGAACAGGTCGCCGGCGATCGAGCGCTTGTTGGTCTGCACCGTCGCGCCGAGGCCGACGACGCCGGCCGGGTAGCACGCCGCGGGGTCGGCGTTCGCGATCGAGCCGCCGATCGTGCCCATGTTGCGCACCATCGGATCGCCGATGCCGCCGGCCAGCTCGGCGAGCGCCGGGTTCGCGCGCCGCACATCGGCGGACGCGGCGACCGCCGCATGCGTCGTCATCGCGCCGATCGTCACGCCGTTGGCGTCGGCCTTGATGCCCTTCAGGTCGGCGACCGCGCCGAGGTCGACGAGGCGTTCCGACTGCGACAGGCGCAGCTTCATCGCCTGGATCAGGCTCTGTCCGCCGGCCAGGTAGCGCACGTCGCCGCTCGCCGCCGAGACAGCATCGGCCCGGCTCGTCGGCCGCTGGTATTCGAATGCATACATGTCGTGTTCCTTCGCAGTGTCGATCGACGAGGTCAGGCCGCTTGCTGGTTGGCGGCGCGCCAGACCCGCTCCGGCGTCGCCGGCATCGCGATCTCCTTGACGCCGAGCGCATCGGTCAGCGCGTTGATGTAGGCCGGCGGCGAACCGATCGCGCCAGCCTCGCCGCAGCCCTTCACGCCGAGCGGGTTGTGGCTGCACGCGGTCACCGTGGTCGCGATGTCGTAGTTCGGCAGGTCCATCGCGCGCGGCATCGCGTAGTCCATGTACGAGCCGGTCAGCAGCTGGCCCGACTCCGGGTCGTAGTGGCAGCCTTCCATGATCGCCTGGCCGAGGCCCTGGCCGAGCCCGCCGTGCACCTGACCGGCGACGATCATCGGATTGACGATGTTGCCGAAGTCGTCGACCGCGGTGAACTTCTCGATCTTCACCTTGCCGGTCTCGGTGTCGACCTCGACCTCGCAGATGTAGCTGCCGGCCGGGTAGGTGAAGTTGGTCGGGTCGTAGAACGCGTTCTCGTTCAGACCGGGCTCGAGCTTGTCGAGCGGGTAGTTGTGCGGCACGTACGCGGTCAGCGACACGCTGCCCCACGGCACCTTCTTGTCGGTGCCCTTGACCTTGAACTCGCCGTTCTCGAACTCGACGTCGGTGTCGGCCGCCTCGAGCAGGTGGGCCGCGATCTTCTTGCCCTTTGCGATGACCTTGTCGACCGCCTTCACGATCGCAGTGCCGCCGACCGAGAGCGAACGGCTGCCGTAGGTGCCCATGCCGAACGGGATGCGGCCGGTGTCGCCGTGGACGATCTCGACGTTGTCGACCGGGATGCCGAGCTTGGCCGCGACGACCTGCGCGAACGTCGTCTCGTGGCCCTGCCCGTGGCTGTGCGAGCCGGTGAAGACCGTGACCGTGCCGGTCGGATGGACGCGCACCTCGCCGGCCTCGAACAGCCCGGCCCGCGCGCCGAGCGCGCCGGCGATGTTCGACGGCGCGATGCCGCAGGCCTCGATGTAGCAGGAGTAGCCGAGGCCGCGTTTCTTGCCCTTCGCCTCCGAGGCCTGGCGGCGAGCCGCGAAGCCGGCGACGTCGGCCATCTCCATCGCCTTGTCGAGGTGCGCCGCGTAGTTGCCGACGTCGTAGGTCAGGCCGACCGGCGTCGCATACGGGAACTCGGTGATGAAGTTCTGGCGCCGGATCTTCGCCGGGTCCATCTTCATCTCGCGCGCCGCCTGCTCGACGATGCGCTCGACCACGTAGGTCGCCTCGGGCCGGCCGGCGCCGCGATATGCGTCGACCGGTGCGGTGTTCGTGAACACCGCCTGCACCTCGGCATAGATCGCCGGCGTCTTGTACTGGCCGGCGAGCAGGGTCGCGTACAGGATCGTCGGCACGCTCGACGCGAACGTCGACAGGTAGGCGCCCATGTTCGCGATCGTCTTGACGCGCAGCGCAAGGAAGTTGCCTTGCGCGTCCATCGCAAGCTCGGCCTTCGTCACGTGGTCGCGGCCGTGCGCATCGGTCAGGAACGCCTCGCTGCGGTCGGCGGTCCACTTGATCGGCCGGCCGACCCGCTTGGAGGCCCAGACCAGCGCGGTCTCCTCGGGGTACAGGAAGATCTTCGAGCCGAAGCCGCCGCCGACGTCGGGCGCGATCACGCGCACCTTCGATTCCGGCAGGCCGAGCACGAACGCGCACATCAGCAGGCGCTCGACGTGCGGGTTCTGGTTCGCGACGTAGAGCGTGTAGCTCTCGTCGTGCCGGGTGTAGACCGCGTTGGCGGCGCGCGGCTCCATCGCGTTCGGGATCAGCCGGTTGTTGACGATGTCGAGCGTCGTCACGTGGGCGGCCTGCTTGAACGCCGCATCGACCGCGTCCTTGTTGCCGTGGCCCCAGTCGTAGCAGGTGTTGTGCGGCACGCCGTCGTGAACCAGGGTCGACGACGACGCCGCCTTCGTGGTATCGATGACCGCCGGCAGCTCTTCGTAGTCGACCTCGACCAGCTCGGCCGCGTCCTTGGCCTGCAGGTAGGTCTCGGCAATGACGAGCGCGACCTGGTCGCCGACGTGGCGGACCTTCTCCCACGCGAGCACCGGATGCGGCGGCTCGTTCATCGGCTTGCCGTCCTTGCTGTGGATCAGCCAGCCGCACGGCAGCCCGCCGACCTTCGCATCGACCAGCTCGGAGCCGAGCACGATGTCGACGACGCCGGGCGCCTTCTTCGCGGCGTCCGTGCGGATCGCGCCGATGCGCGCATGCGCATGCGGCGAGCGCACGAAGACGCCGTAGGTCTGGCCCGGCATCAGCACGTCGTCGGTGTACTGGCCGGCGCCGGTCAGGAAGCGATGGTCTTCGCGGCGGCGCAGCGGCTGCCCGATCGGGCTGCTCATGGGCGGCACGGACATGTCGGTCATGGTGGTCTCCTGTGAGCCGGCTCAGGCCGACGCCTTGGCGCCGGACTGGCAGAACTGGATCGACTTGACGATGTTGTGATAGCCGGTGCAGCGGCAGATGTTGCCGTCGAGCGCCTCGCGAATCTCGTCTTCGTTCGCCTTCGGGTTCTGCTTCAGCAGGTCGACCGCCGACATCACCATGCCGGTCGTGCAGAACCCGCATTGCAGTCCGTGGCACTCGCGGAACGCCGCCTGCATCGGGTGCAGCTCGCCGTCCTGGCCGCCGAGGCCCTCGATCGTCGTGATCTCGGCGCCCTGGACCTGCAGCGCGAGCATCGAGCACGACTTGATCGCGCGGCCGTTCATGTGCACCGTGCAGGCGCCGCACTGCGCGGTGTCGCAGCCGACGTGGGTGCCGGTAAGCCGCAGGTGGTCGCGGATGAACTGGACCAGCAGCATGCGCGGATCGACGCTGGCGGTCACCGCTTTGCCGTTCACCGTCAACGAAAGGGGAATGCTCATCGGGGGTCTCCTCGGAATGCGGGTCGCGGGATCGCCGGGGCGCGGCGGAAGGTCGATTGTTCGAGCGGGCGCTCGTCCATTCAGGACGGGCTTTCCCTAGGGTCGGTCATGCACTGGAAAGGGACTGTCGGCCTGATGCGGCGTGCTCGTAGAAACACGTGCCGGCGCGCTCGGCGCCGGCTTGGCTAGGCGCCCTACGGCGCCCGTCACTGCTTCGGATCGATGCCCTTGATGGCGTTGTCGCTGTTCGGGTCGGGCGGGTTGATGTGGACCTTCTTCTCGGTCTCGTTGCGCTCGTCGTAGCTGCGCGGCTGCTTCTCGCTCGCCTTCTTCTCGGACTCGGCCAGCGCATCGCGCTGGTTCCCGGTCGTCGGGTTCGGTTGGTCCTGGGCTGCCATGGGGTCGTCTCCTTCTCGGTCGATGGAAGAAGCACCTTAGCGCAACCGCAAACACCTGCGCTCAGTCTGGTGAAGCCGGATGGGAAGCCGCGCTCGCGCCCCGCGGTGTAGGTCGCAGATCGACTTCGGCACTGGCTTCCGTCGTCATCGGGCCCTATGCTCGCGGCTCCTTCGTTTCCGTCGATCAGGAGAACGCCATGCCCTTGTCCAACCGTCTCGCCGCCGAATTCTTCGGCACGCTCTGGCTCGTGCTCGGCGGCTGCGGCAGCGCCGTCCTCGCCGCGGCATTCCCCGGCGGGCTCGGTATCGCGTTTGTCGGCGTCTCGCTGGCTTTCGGCCTGACCGTGCTGACGATGGCGTACGCGATCGGCCACGTCTCGGGTTGCCACCTGAATCCGGCCGTCTCGCTCGGCCTCGTTGTCGGTGGCCGGTTCCGCGCTGGCGACCTGCTGCCGTATGTCGTCGCCCAGGTCGCCGGTGCGATCGCGGCGGCAGCGATCCTGTATTTGATCGCGAGCGGCAAGGCGGGCTTCGACGTCAACGCGGGATTCGCATCGAATGGCTATGGCGAGCACTCGCCGGGCGGCTACAGCCTGACGGCCGCTGCACTGGCCGAATTCGTGATGACGTTCTTCTTCCTGATGGTGATCCTCGGCGCCACCGACGAACGGGCGCCGAGCGGCTTTGCGCCGATCGCGATCGGCCTCGCGCTGACCTTGATCCATCTGATCAGCATTCCGGTGACCAACACGTCGGTCAACCCGGCGCGCAGCACCGGACCGGCGCTCTTCGTCGGCGGCTGGGCGCTCTCGCAGCTCTGGCTGTTCTGGGTCGCGCCGCTGCTCGGCGCGGCTGCCGCCGGCGTGGTCTACCGGCTGGTCAGCGGCGAGCGCAGCGCCGCGGCGGGCATCGAGGGACCGGCGAGCGCGAGCCAGCTTCCCAAGGCTCGGTAGGTTCTTGGCAACCGGGCCGCCAGTACCGCTTGCGGCGCTCGTCTAGCTGACGCCGAGCGCGGGCGCGAACTCGCCGGTCAGCGCGCGCCAGACCTGCTCCGAGGTCAGCGGCATCTGCACCTTCTCGGCGTTGCGACCGTGGCCGGCGTGGTCGAGCGCGTCGACCACCGCGTTAACGAGCGCCGGCGTCGCACCGATCGTGCCGAGCTCGCCAACCCCCTTGATGCCGAGCGGGTTGGTCAAACATGGGATCGTGGTGTCGAACTCGGTCCGGAACGCGACGCTGTGCTCGGCGCGCGGCAGCGCGTAGTCCATCAACGTGCCGGTCAGCATCTGGCCGCTGTCGGGGTCGTAGGCGACTCGCTCGCAAAGCGCCTGGCCGATGCCCTGGACCGCGCCGCCATCGACCTGGCCGCGCGCGATCGTCGGGCTGACGACCTTGCCGATGTCGTTGACCGACGAGTAGGCGACGACCGCGACGTGGCCAGTCTCCGGATCGATCTCGACCTCGCAGACGTGGCAGGCGTTCGGCCAGGTCGGTCCGCCGACCGTGCTGGTCGAATCGATGCGGATCCGCGCCTCGGGCTGCTTCGATGCCAGCTCGAACAGGTCGATGCCGAGGTCGGTGCCGGCGACCTGGAGCCGGCCGGCGCGGTATTCGATGTCAGCCGGCGCCGCCTCGAGCGCCTCGGCGGCCAGGTCCTTCGCCAACGTGACGGTCTTCTCCGCCGCGACGTGGACCGAATTGCCGCCGGTGAAGAGCGAGCGCGAGCCGGCGCTGCCGAAGCCCTGGCCGCGGTCGGTGTCGCCTTGCAAGATGCGGATCTTCTCGATCGGCACGCCGAACACATCGACCGCGAGCTGCGCATAGCTGGTCGCGATGCCCTGCCCCATCGCCTGGGTCGCCGAGAAGATCTCGATGAAGCCGTCGGCCGAGACGACGACGTCGACGCGTTCCTCGAACACGTTGCCGCCGGTCCACTCGAGGAAAGTCGCGATGCCGCGGCCTCGAAGCTTGCCGCGCCGTTTCGACTCGGCGCGGCGCGCCGCAAAGCCGTTCCAGTCGGCGAGCGCGAGGCCCTGGTCGAGGACCTGCTCGAAGCGGCCGCTGTCGTAGACCTGCTGGAGCGGGTTGGTGTACGGCATCTGCTCGGGCCCGATCATATTGCGGCGGCGCAGCTCGGCCGGATCGAGCTTCATCTCGCGCGCCGACGCGTCGAACAGCCGCTCGATCAGGTAGATCGCCTCGGGCCGACCCGCGCCGCGGTAGGCCCCGGTCGGCGCCTCGTTGGTCAGCACCGCAAGGAAGTGCAGATCGACGGTCTGGATGTCGTAGACGCTGGTCGACACCCACGGTCCGATCATCAGCTGGATCACGACGCCGGTCGCGGTCGCGTAGGCGCCGACGTTGGCGAGCGAGCGCACGCGCAGCGCGAGGACCTTGCCGTTCGCGTCGAGCGCGAGCTCGGCCTTGCTGACGACGTCGCGGCCGTGCACCCCGGAAACCAGGTCCTCGCTGCGCTCGGCCTGCCAGCGCACCGGGCGCTGCAAGGCCCGAGCGGCCCAGCCGACCACCATGTCTTCCGGGTAGATGCCGGTCTTCATGCCGAAGCCGCCGCCGACATCGCCGACGACGACCCGCACCTGGCCCTTCTCGAAGCCCGGCAGCAGGTCCTGCAGCGAGGTCATCACGCCGGTCGGCATCTGCGAGCTGAGGCGCATCGTCAGCCGGCCGGTCGCCGGGTCGAACTCGGCGAGCACGCTGCGCGGCTCGATCGAGCTCGGCGCGACCCGCTGGTTCAGGAGGTCGAGGGCGACGACGTGGGCCGCGCTCGCGAACGCCGTCGCGGTCGCGGCCGCGTTGCCGTGCCGCAGCTCGGCGGCGATGTTGTCCGGCGCATCCGGATGGATCACCGCAGCGCCGGGCTGGGTCGCGGCGACGGTGTCGACCACCGCAGGCAGCTCGTCGAAGTCGACCATCAGCGCCTCGCAAGCGTCGCGCGCGGCTTCGCGTGTCTCGGCCACAACGGCGGCGACCGCCTCGCCCACGAAGCGGACCCGCTCATGGGCGAGCGCGCGCCGCGCCGGCGTCACCAGCACCTTGCCGTCGGCGCGCTTGAAGACGTCGATCGACGGGATCGGCTTGACGCCGGCATCGGCCAGCTCGGCGCCGGTGTAGACCGCCAGCACGCCGGGCATCGCGCGCGCCGCATCGGTGTCGATCGAGACGATGCGGGCATGCGCATACGGCGAGCGCAGGAACGCGAGGTGGGCTTCTCCTTCGACCCGCACGTCGTCGGTGAACCGGCCGGCGCCGGCGAGGAGCGCGGGGTCCTCGATGCGCTGCACCGCGTGGCCGCTGCCGAAGCGGCCGGCATCGATCGTCGAACTCATCGTGGGAACCCTCGTTGGCGTGGGAGTGGGGCGCCGCCACAGCGGGAGCCGGTCATTCAGGCCCGGAGCGGGCCGTCGATCACGCCATTCTGAACGCAAGCCAGTGGCGCTGCCGGCGCCGATCGAACTCCGGCCGCAATCAGAATTTCGCGTTTGGAAAGAACAGCTGTTCGCCGCCGACCTTGTAAGTCGCGATCGTCGCCTGGCCGTCGGCCGATACCACCCAATCGGCGAACGCCTGCGCCAGCGCGCTCTTGACCTGCGCGTGCTTGGCCGGGTTGACGACGATCACGCCGTACTGGTTGAAGAGGCGGGTATCGCCCTCGACCAGGATCGCGAGGTTGCCGCGGTTCTTGAAGTTGAGCCAGGTGCCGCGATCGGTCAGCACATACGCATCGCTCGACGAGCCGATGTTGAGCGCCGGTCCCATGCCGCAGCCGCAGGCCTTGTAGTCGAACGGCCGCGCCGCATCCTTGGCGTCGGGCGCTTCGATGCCGGCCGCCTTCCAGTAGCGCAGCTCGGCGGAATGGGTGCCGCTGCGGTCGCCGCGCGACACGAAGCTCGACTTCGATGCCGCAATCTTCTGCAACGCCGCGACGACGTCCTTGCCGCGTGCGCCGGCCGGGTCGCTCTGCGGCCCGACGATCAAGAAATCGTTGTACATGACCGGCGAGCGCTTCACGCCGAAGCCCTCGGCAACGAACTTCTCCTCGGCCGCCTGGTCGTGCACGAACAGCACGTCGGCGTCGCCGCGCCGTCCGATATCGAGCGCCTGTCCGGTGCCGACCGCGACGACGCGGACGTCGATGCCGCTCGCCTTCTTGAACGCCGGCAGCAGGTGCGGAAACAAACCCGACTGCTCGGTGCTGGTGGTCGATGCCATGGTGATGAAGCGCTCCTGCGCGAGCAGCGGCGCGGCCCCGAACAGGGTCGTCAGCCCGAAGGCCAGGGCCACGATGCGGCGGCGGGTGCGGTTCATTCCAGATCCCACGAGAGCTCTCCTTTGAGGAACAGGCGGGCGCGCTCATCGGCACTCGGACCGAAGAACTGCGCGGTCGGCAAATCGAGGCGAACTTCGCCGCGATCGACGTAGACGACCCGTGTCGCCAGGCGCTTGGCCTGGCCGAGGTTGTGGGTGCTCATCACGAGCGTCATGCCATCGGCGGCGAAGCCTTGCAGCAAGGTCTCGACCTCCTTCTTCGCCGACGGATCGAGATTCGCCGTCGGCTCGTCGAGCAGCAGCAGGTCGGGCCGCACGGCCCAGGCACGCGCCAGCGCGAAGCGCTGCTGCTCGCCGCCCGACAGCACGCGGGCTGGCCGGTCGCGCGAGTCGACCAGGCCGACGCGCTGCAGCGCTTCGAGCGCGCGCGCCGGCGCCTCGGCCCGCGGCACGCGCGCACGAGCGAGCCAGAGCGCGAGTCGCAGGTTGTTCCAGACCGTCAGGTTCAGCATGAACGGGCGATGGAACACCATCGCCTGAACCGGGGCGGGCTCGCCAAGCCGGCGCATGCCGGTGCCTTCGACCAGCCCGTGCAGCACGCGCAGCAGGGTTGTCTTGCCGGAGCCATTGGCGCCGATCACGGCGACGAACTCGCCGCGGCGCACGCTGAACGACACGCGCTGCAGCGCCGTGACCGTGCCGAGTTGGACCGACACATTGGAAAGGCGCAGCAACGGCAGTGTGGCGGCGTCACTCATTGGAGCTCTCCCCTGCCGCACGGGTCCGTTCGTCGATGGCCTGAGAAGATGCGTGCCGGCTTGGCAACGGCCCGCCGCTCGGCCCGACGACAAGGTGGTCTCATCGCGTCTGCAACCCGACGGAGGCGAAACGGCTGCGCTGCACAATGGCGATCGCGACGTTGAGCAGCGCGACGACCGCAAGCAGCACGAGGCCGAGGGCGAGCGCGAGCGGCAGGTCGCCCTTGCTGGTCTCGAGCGCGATCGCGGTCGTCATCACGCGCGTGACGCCTTCGATGTTGCCGCCGACGATCATCACGGCGCCGACCTCGGCGATCGCGCGGCCGAACGCTGTCAGCAGGATCGTCACGACGGCCCAGCGCTCGTGCACGAGCATCAGCAGGGCCGCCAGCAACGGGCCGGCGCCGAGCGACTGCAGCGGATCGCCGCCGTCGCGCAGGCCGTCGGCGACGACCTGGCGCGACAGCGCGGCAACGACCGGCAGCACCAGGATGGTCTGCGCGATCACCATCGCGGTCGGCGTGAACAGGATGCCCCACGAGCCGAGCGGGCCGCTGCGCGAAAGCAGCAGGTAGACGGCGAGGCCGACCACGACCGACGGCAACGCGAGCAACGTGTTCAGCAGCAGCAGCGCGACGCGCAGGCCCGGGAAGCGCGCGACCGCGAGCCAGGCGCCGCCGACCAGGCCGAAGCCGGCCGCGAACAGGCATGCCGTGCCGCTGACGGCGAGCGACAGCGCGACGATGCGGACCAGGACAGCGTCGGCATGGACGATCAGGTCGAGGGCGCTCTTGGCACTCTGCGCGAACTCGTTCACCCGATGGCTTCCATGCGCACCATTTTCAATCGGCGCGATCGAAGAGACGATATGTCGCGGTGTGCATAGGGCCCCTTCACCGGACGCCGCAGCGAGTACGTCCAGCCACGCATCCGCTAAGGCGGCACGACCACACGTCCAGATCGACATCGCCTCTCGGCCGACGTAAGGGACGACCCCGCTCGCCCGACCGACAGCGGCGCTGGTTACCATCGTTGCGCTTTGCGCAACGCGCCGCACTCCCGAATATCCGCCCCGACCGAAGCCGCCGAATGGAATCCCTCTACTACGTGATGTGCTGGGCCTGCCACCGCAAGTGCAAGCACTGCTACGAGGACCGCTTCCGGCCGTACGTGCGCGGCGCGCTCGACTCGGTGGTGGCCGAGGCGCGCGCCAACTTTCCGCGCATCGTCGATCACCTGCCCGAGCGCATGACCTACCTCGACCTGACCGATCCGCTCGGCAACGGCCGCTTTCCCGAAAAGACCGGGCGCATCGTGCTGTCGGGCGGCGAGGCGCTGCTCGACCCGGTGCGCGAGCAGGTCACCTACCCGGTGATCGAGCGCCTGCAGCAGCGCTACCGCGACAACGGCGGCATCAAGATCGTGGTGCAGACGACCGGCGACCTGCTGACCGAGGCGATCGTCGACGACCTGCTGCAGCGCGGCGTCTACATGATCTCGATCGCGAGCATCGACGAGTACCACGTCGGCATCGAGACCGTCGCCAAGCAGGAGGCCTTCATCGAGCGCCTGTCGAAGCTGTTTGAGGCGGCCGGCGTGCGCCGCTCGGGCCTGTCGGCGACAACACGAAACTGGCACGAGGAGGAAGGCCCGCTGTACAGCTTCTTCGGCGCCGCGCCCGACACCTGGATTGGCAAGATCTGGCCGCGCGGTCGGGCCTGGAACAACGACCTGTCGACGGCGACGATCGCCGACAGCTTCTGCAACCGCTGGTCGGGCGGCCTCGGCTTCCTGAACCACGGCTACAGCGGCTCTGAGGTCTCGATCGAGCCGGACGGCGCGGTCTATCCGTGCTGCGTGAAGACGAAGCTGCCGATCGGCAACCTGCTTGACGAGCCGCTGATCGAGATCCTCGACTCGCTCGCAGGCGAGCCGGCCTACGAGGCGATCAACGCCGGCCATCCGGAGCGGATGGGCATCGTGCACGGCTGGAGCCTGGAGACGTTTCTCGCCAAGTCGCGCACCCTGACACCGGCCGGCAAGTCGTATCAGAACGCCTGCATCGGCTGCGACCGCTTCCACCAGGAGGTGCTCGGCGACGTGATCGAGCGAGCGAAGCTGCGCCGGCGCGACGCGCGCCTCGCCGCCGCCGAGCGCGCCGCGGCATGAGGAACCCGCGAACGACTCGCTTCGGCGTCGCCCGCGGCTCGAACGCGTTGCGCGCTCTGGCGAGCTCCCTGCTCTTCTTGATGACCACCGGTGCGACAGCCGCGCCCGAGACGCGCAGCTGGGACGCCATCACTGCCGCAGCGCGTGGCCAGACCGTCTACTGGAACGCCTGGGCCGGCGACGAACGCACCAACGCCTTCATCGCCTGGGTCGGCGACGAAGTGAAGAAGCGCCACGGCGTCACCGTGCAGCAGGTCAACCTGAAGGACACCGCCGAGGCGGTCACGCGCGTCGTCTCGGAGAAGACCGCGGGCCGCGACCGCGACGGCAGCGTCGACCTGATCTGGATCAACGGGCCGAACTTCTGGGCGCTGAAGGACAAGGGCTTGCTGCATGGCCCGTTCACACAGGCGATGCCGAACTACCGCCTCGTCGACGTCACGAACAAGCGCAGCAACGTCGTCGACTTCACGGTGCCGGTCGACGGCCTCGAATCGCCATGGCGGCTGGCCCAGGTCGTCTACGTCTACGACAGCGCGCGCCATCGTCCCGAAGGCTTGCCGCGCTCGATCAACGCGCTGCTCGAATGGTCGCGCGCAAACCCGGGCCGGCTGACCCATCCCACAGTGCGCAACTTCCTTGGCGCGACCTTCCTCAAGCAGGCGCTCTACGAGCTCGCGCCGACGCCGGACGTACTGCAGAGCCCCGCGACCGAAGCCACCTTTGCAGCGACGACCGCGCCGCTCTGGGCCTGGTACGACAAGCTGCGCCCGACGTTGTGGGGCGCCGGAAAGGAGTTCCCCGAGAGTGGTCCGGCGCAGCGCCAGCTGCTGAACGACGGCGAGATCGACATGCTGATCGCGTTCAATCCGTCAGAGGCGGCGACCGCAATCGCCAACAAGCTGCTGCCGCCGACGGCACGGGTCTTCGGCATGGCGAACGGCACGATCGGCAACACCAGCTTCGTCGCGATTCCGTACAACGCCGCGCACAAGGAAGGCGCGATGGTGGTCGCGAACTTCCTGCTCGACCCGGTCGCGCAGGCACGCCAACAGGACCCGACGGTGCTCGGCAACGCGACCGTGCTCGACCTCGCAAAGCTCAGCGAAGCAGAACGCGCGCTGTTCGCGCCGAGGGCCGGCGTCGTCGGGCTGCCGAGACCGGGCGAGCTCGGTCGTGTGCTGCTCGAGCCGCATGCGAGCTGGATGACGCGCATCACCGCGGAGTGGGAGAAGCGCTATTCGCGCTGAAGGCGGCGTCGCGGTGCGGCTCGCGCCGCCGCTGACGATCACGCTGTTTTTGGTTCCGGTCGCGGCCGGGCTGATCGGCACCGCCCTGCCGGCCTTCGGCGTTCTGCCCGCGATCGGCGGCCGCGCGTTCTCGCTGGAGGCGTGGCGCGCGCTGTTCGCGCAGCCGGGCGTGCTGACGTCGATCCGGCTCAGCGTGCAGATCGGGCTGCTTGCGACCGTGCTGTCGCTCGCGATCGCGCTGTCGTTCTGCGCCTTGATGGCCGAGCGCGCGGCGCTGCGCCGGCTCAGCGCCTGGATTTCGCCGATGCTGGCGACGCCGCATGTCGCAGTCGCGGTCGGCTTCGCGTTCCTGGTCGCGCCGAGCGGCTGGCTGGTGCGCCTGGTGTCGCCCGAGCTGACCGGCTGGGACCGCCCGCCGGCCGGCCTCGTCACGGTGCGCGATGGCGCCGGCCTCGCGATGGTCGCGGGGCTGCTGCTGAAGGAGGTGCCCTACCTCGCGCTGATGACCTTGGCGGCGCTGAACCAGGTGCCGCACCGTGCGCTGCGCATGAGCACCGCCGCGCTCGGCTACCGCGCGGCGACCGGCTGGTTCAAGGTCGTGCTGCCGCTCGTCTACTCGCAGCTGCGCCTGCCGATCTTCGCTGTGCTCGCGTTTTCGGTCTCGACGGTCGAGGTCGGCCTGATCCTCGCGCCCGGCAACCCGCCGCCGCTCGCGGTGCTCGCCGCGCGCTGGTTCGCCGACTACGACCTGCAGCGCTATTTCGCCGCCGCCGCTGCAGCGTTGCTGCAACTGCTCGTTGTGGTGGCGCTGCTTGCGAGCTGGCTCGCGGCCGAGCGCATCGCCGCGCGGCTCGGCACCGCGTGGTGCGAGCGCGGCGTGCGCATCGGCTGGACGGAGGGCCTCGCGCGCATCGGCGCAGCAAGCGGCGCCGTGACCTTCGCGGCCGGCGTCGCCGCGATCGCGCTGATGCTGCTCTGGTCGTTCGCCGACGCCTGGCGCTTTCCGGCTGCGTTGCCCGAGCAACTCGGTCTCGCCAACTGGCGAGCCCAGGGGCCGCGCGTGCTCGGCGTCGTCGCCGACACGGCGTCGCTCGCGCTCTGCACCGCGCTCGTCGCGCTGCTGCTGTCGATCGCCTGCCTCGAGAGCGAATCGCGCCGCGACCACCCTCCCACCCGGCACGCGATGTGGCTCGCCTATGCGCCGCTGCTGGTACCGCAGATCGCGTTCCTGTACGGCTTTCAGGTCGTGCTGGTGCAGCTCGGCATCGACGGCCGCTGGCTCGCTGTCGCGTGGTCGCACTTCGTCTTCGTGCTGCCCTACGTCTTCCTCTCGCTCGCCGACCCATGGCACGCGCTCGACGTGCGCTATCCGCGCAGCGCGGCCGCGCTCGGCGTCACGCCGTGGCAGGCGCTGTGGCGGGTGCGGGTGCCGATGCTCGCGCGGCCGCTTGGCGTCGCCTTCGCGATCGGCTTCGCGGTCAGCGTCGGGCAATATTTGCCGACGCTGTTCGCCGGCGCCGGGCGGATCGCGACGCTGACCACCGAGGCGGTCACGCTGTCGTCGGGCGGCGACCGCCGCGTGCTTGGCGTCTACACGTTCCTGCAGGCGGCGCTCCCACTCGTCGTCTACCTCGCGGCGCTGATCGCGCCGGCGTTGTGGTTCCGCCATCGCAAGGGGATGGCGTGACGCGGACGGTGATCGTGCGACGCAACCACAGGCGACTCGTGCGATGACGAACGGAGCCGACGTCCGCGCCTTGCGTCTGGTCGACGTGAGCATCGGCCTGCCAGGCCGCGTGCTGATCGATGCGCTCTCGGTCGACGTCGAACCGGGCCGGATCGTCACCGTGATGGGGCCGAGCGGCTCGGGCAAGTCGGCGCTGCTGTCGTGGATCGGCGGCTTCCTCGGCGCGCCGTTCGAGGCGCGTGGCGAGCTCTTCCTCGGCGCGCGCCGACTCGACGGCGTGCCGGCCCATGCGCGCCGGGTCGGCATCCTGTTCCAGGACGACCTGCTGTTCCCGCACCTGTCGGTCGCGGGCAACCTGCTGTTCGGCCTGCCGCGTGCAATCGCCGGGCGGCGCGAGCGCAGCGCGGCGGTCGAGCGCGCGCTCGACGAGGCGGGCCTCGCCGGCTTCGGGGCGCGAGATCCCGCGACCTTGTCGGGCGGCCAGCGCGCGCGGGTCGCGCTGCTGCGCACCTTGCTCGCGCAGCCGCAGGCGCTGCTCCTCGACGAACCGTTCGGCAAGCTCGATGCCGCACTGCGTGCCGACTTCCGCCGCTTCGTGTTCGAATTCGCGCGGCGTGCCGGCCTGCCGACGGTGTTGGTGACGCACGATGCGGCCGATGCCGAGGCGACCGAAGGGCCGGTCATCGCGTTGAGCTGATGCCGGGATCAGCCAACCGTGAGTCAGGTGACCTTCAACGGTCGGCCGTGTCGACTCTCGCAACGACAGTGCCGCTGGCCATCCATGCCCCAGAGTCAACGGATGGACCCGTCGCCTCGTTCGATTGCCCGGCAGCGCGCGTCAGACAGCCGCAGCCTGAGCGGCCAACACCTCGGTGCGCACCTGCTCGGTCAGCTCGGCCTTCAGCTCGACGAACGGCGCGGTCGTCTTCACCAAGTAGTGACGCGGATGCGCGAGCGGCACCTCGCGGTCGAGCTTGATGCGGCCGGGCCGCGCGCTCATCACGACGACGCGGCTGCCCATGAAGACCGCCTCGTCGATGTCGTGCGTCACGAACAGCACGGTCTTGCGCTCGGCCTCCCAGATGCCGAGCAGCAGCTCCTGCATCAGCTCGCGGGTCTGGTGGTCGAGCGCACCGAAAGGCTCGTCCATCAGCAGCATGCGCGGGCCATTCGCAAGGGCCCGGGCAAGCGCCGTGCGCTGCTGCATGCCGCCCGACAGCTGCTTCGGATAGTGGTCCTCGAAGCCGACCAGCCCGACCTTGCGGATGTAGCTCTGCGCGATCTCGAACTGCTGGGCGCGTGGCAGCCCGCGTTCGTTGAGGCCGAAGCAGACGTTTTCGCGCACCGTCAGCCACGGGAACAGCGTGTAGCTCTGGAACACCATGCCGCGATCCGCGCCGGGCCCGCCGAGGCGCCGGCCTTCGAGCTGCACCTCGCCCGACGTCTGCCGGTCGAGCCCCGCGACGATCCGCAGCAAGGTGCTCTTGCCGCAGCCCGACGGCCCGAGGATCGTGATGAAGTCATTCTCGGCCACCGCGAGGTCGGTCGCCTGCAGCGCGAGCGTCGGGGCGCCGTGCCGTAAGGTCGGCGCGAAGCTGCGCGAAACGCCGCGGATCGACAGGAACGGATTCGACGGCTCGCGCGTGGGTGCTGTCCGAACGGGCGGTGCCACGGGGCTCGGGGTTTCGAGTGCTTGCATGGCTAGCGTCCGAGCAGGGCCCATGGGAACAGGCGCCGGTTGAGCCACTTGAAGCCGATGTCGCTGACCAGGCCGATCACACCGATCACGATGATCCCGAAGATGATCTGGTCGGTCGCGAGCAGCGCCTGGCTGTCGGTGATCATGTGGCCGATGCCGCTCGACGAGCCGATCAGCTCGGCGACGATCACATAGGTCCAGGCCCAGCCGAGGACCATGCGCAGGATCTCGCAGATCTCGGGCGCCGCGCCGCGGATCAGCACGCGCCGCACGATGCTCGAATCGGTCGAGCCCAAGGTGTAGGCCGCCTCGACGAGGTCTCTCCGGGTGTTGCCGACCGCCACCGCGATCATCAGCACCAGCTGGAAGAAGCTGCCGATGAAGATGACCGCGAGCTTCTGCGCCTCACCGATGCCGGCCCACAGGATCAGCAGCGGGATGAACGCGCTCGCCGGCAGGTAGCGCGCGAACGATACGAACGGCTCGAAGAACGCCTCGATCGGCTTGTACGCGCCCATCGCGACGCCCAGCGGCAGCGCGATGGCGGCGGCGATCGCGAAGCCGCCGACGACGCGCCAGACGGTCATCCCGATGTCCTTCGCGAAGCCCATCTCGGTCATCAAGGTCCAGCCCGATCGCACCATCGTGATTGGATCGGCGAGAAACGTCTTCGAGACCATGCCGCCCAAGGTCGCGGCACCCCACAGGAGCACGAAGACCACGAAAAACGCGAGGCCGAGGACCATTCGGGTGGAAGCGTCGACCGGCTTTAGCGGAGTCATTCGGTAATCCGAGAAGGTTGAGAGCGCGCAAATCCGCGGGCGGGTGGCCGGGCGTGCTTCGCTGCGGCGATCGGCGCGCAGCGCCGACTGCCCTGCGGTGCTCGGTGCCCGGGGGCGAGCGCAGAACTCGCCCTCGCACGGGCGGCATCCTGCTGCGCAGGCTGCCTGTGCTCGGTGCTCAGGCAGGCTGCGCTCGACGCCTCGCCTTGCGGCGATGCGCAACCCCCGAGCCCCTGCGCTCCTCGGCGCTGCAGAGGCGCACGCCCGGTCACCCGCCCACGGCTTCGCGAAGAACCAGCGGTGCATCCGAAGAAGAGTCCACTGCGGTTCACGCAGAGATGCGGGTGGGTGGCAGGCGCAGCGCCTGCTGCGGCGCCGAGCAGCGCAGACCCGGGGTCGGCGCGCGCTTGCGCGCGCTTCGTCATCTGACTCATCGCGACTGTCTG
>Ga0207659_10000069_pt1 | contig 65505 bp, 53 predicted proteins | sample KBSM43metaG_FD_184330 | JGI IMG/M metagenome (GOLD analysis project Ga0207659, IMG submission 184330) | Miscanthus rhizosphere microbial communities from Kellogg Biological Station, Michigan, USA - KBS M4-3 metaG (SPAdes) (version 2) | ecosystem: Host-associated > Plants > Roots > Rhizosphere >...
GGAGGGAACCCCTAGGTTTACATTTTGACGGCCTTCAGCGGTGCGGCGGGGCGCGGCTGAGTTCGCGAGCGCGTCGCCCACCAGACGCGGAAACCGAGCAGCAGAATTGCCGCGACGAGGACCACCTGAAACTGCGGCACGACCGTCTTGCGGGCGAGCCAGAAATGCAGCAGCGCGGTGACCGCTGCAACATAGATGAGCCGATGCAGGACCGTCCACTTCCTCCCGAGACGGCGTATTGAGTTCTGCGTGGACGTGAAGGCGAGCGCGAGCAACATCACGTAAGTGGCCATGCCCAGCGTGATGAACGGACGCATCACGATGTCATCCGCCATCTGGCGGAAATCAAAAAACCAGTCGAGCACGAACCATGTCAGAAAGTGGAGCGTGGCATAGAAGAACGAAAACAGCCCGAGCATCCGCCGCAGCCGGATCACCGGGTTCCACCCGGTAATGCGACGGATCGGCGTCACCGCGAGCGTGATGACCAGGAAGCGGATCGCCCAGTCGCCGGTCGTGTGTGTGATGTATTCGATCGGATTTGCGGTCAGGTCGCCTCGGACCGCGTCGCGCACGAGTGCCGCGGCGGGGATGAGCGCCGCGGCAAAGATGATTCTCTTGAGAAGGACGACTGGTTTCAAAAGTTCCGCTTCAAGTCCATCCCTGAATACAGTGAAGCGACCTGATCGGCGTAGCCGTTGAAGGGCAGCGTTTTGACGCGGAAGAAGGTGCCAATACGCCGCTCGGTCGCCTGGCTCCACCGCGGGTGGTCGACGTTCGGATTCACGTTCGCGAAGAACCCGTATTCGTTCGGCGTCATCACCTGCCACGTGTTCTTCGGCTGGTAATCGACGAAGCGAATCTTCACGATTGACTTGATTCCCTTGAACCCGTACTTCCATGGCGTGACCAGTCGAATCGGCGCGCCGTCCTGATTGGGAAGCGTTTCGCCGTAGAGACCGACGGCGAGGATGGCCAGCGGATTCATCGCTTCATCCATGCGCAGGCCTTCGACGTACGGCCACGGCAGCATTCGTGTCGTCTGACCCGGCATCTGCGCGGGGTTGAGCGCGGTGATGAACTCGACGTACTTCGCCTGCGACGTCGGCTTATACGTCGCGATGATGTCCTTGAGCGGAATGCCCACCCACGGAATCACCATCGACCACGCCTCGACGCAACGCATGCGATAGACGCGCTCTTCGAGCGTGTACGGTTTGATGAACTCGTCGAAACCGAAAACGCCCTTCTTCTCTGCGTACCCTTCGATCGTGACCGTCCAGGGACGCGGCTTCAGCCGCCACGCGTTCTCTTTGGGATCTTCTTTATAAGGACCGTATTCGTAGAAGTTGTTGTAGCTGGTGATGTCTTCCCAGGATGTGACCTTCTCGCCTGTCGTGCTGAGCGGACTTTTGACAACGTTCGCCAGCTTCGCACCATGTCCCGTCCCCTCTTTCTGAGCGGCGACACGGGCCGTGAACGGCGGAGCCATTGCGGCAGCTGCGGCGCCCAGCGCTGCACCGGCCGCTGTCTGCAGGAATTCTCGCCTGCGGAGGTACAGCGATCTCGGAGTGATGTCCGAGAAGCGGAGATCGGGCGCACGTCGGATCAACATGCGGTAATTATAGAGCGGCTTGGCCCGCTACAGCCGAGGTTATCCGCGGCGGCTCACGTGGTAGTGTGGGGCCCCGGAGGCGGCAATCGAACCAGACCGTTTTCCCCGAAGTATCTCGCTCGCCGTGCATGAGCTTCGCACGCCCGTCACCGTGGTGTGCGGGTACCTCCGCATGCTCCTCAAGGAGCACGGTGGTCCGCTGACAGACAAACAGAAAAAGATGCTGCAGGAAGCCGAACGATCCTGCGAGCGAATCAGTGCGGTCGTCGCGGAGTTGAGCGAACTTGGTAAGCTGGAATCACACGAACTCGCAGTCTCACGGCAGGAGGTCGATCTCGCGGCGCTTCTCCGTGACGTGGCGAGCGATATGCATGAGGGCGACGACCGCGGGGTGCGCCTCGAGCTACGCGTGCCGAATCAGCCGGTCACGGTGACCGGCGATCGCGCGCGCCTCGGCGCGGCCGTCAAGACGTTGCTGCATGCAGCTTTGCGTGAGCGCGGCGAACCAGGTGTCATCATGGCCGAGTGTTCGGTCGTCGATAGTTCCCCGGGTTGGGCCGTGCTCGCCGTCGGCGCGGAGGACACGTTGCCGTCGCTGATTCAGGCAGGCTTCAGCACACCACCGCCATTTGATGAATGGCGCGGAGGGCTTGGCCTTGCGCTGCCGGTGGCGCGGCGCGTCGTCGAGGCGCTTGGCGGCGCATTGTGGTCGGCACCCGGCGATCGGCCGCGTGCAGGGTCCGCACTGAAGTTACCCATTCGAACCTGAGGTCCACCTGATGTCAGCAGTCGCGGGCGCGAGCTCCGAACCTACCAACAATCCAACTGACGAAGGCCGTCCGGCCAACATCGCCGTTGTCGACGACGACTCCGGCTTCGCCGGATACCTGCGCACCTTCCTCGCGCTCCGCGGTTACGAGGCCCGCTCCTACACGCGTGGCGATGAAATCGTCGCGGCGATCCGTCAGGGCGAACCGCCGGACATCGTCCTGCTCGATGTCGCGATGCCCGGCATGGACGGCCTGCAGACGCTCAAAGCGCTGAAAGCCGCGCGGCCCGAGTTGCAGGTAATCATGCTGTCTGGACGCGAGCACGCCGCGACGATTGTCGAAGCCGTTCGCCTCGGCGCCGCCGACTACGTCGTCAAGCCGGACGATCCGGAAGGACTCGGCGAGATTGCACTGGATGCGGCGATCAAGCAGGCGTTCGAGCGCAACCGTCTGGTACACGAGCTGAGCGATCTGCGCAGACAGCTGAGTGACGATCAGAGCGACGCGTTCATCGGCTGGAGCGAGAGTCCCGCCATGCGCCAGGTGGCGCTCATCATCGAGCAGGTGTCCGACAGCGACGTCACCGTGTTGATTCGCGGCGAGAGCGGCGTCGGCAAGGAACTCGTCGCCCGTGCGATTCATCAGCGCTGCACGCGCCGCAACAAAGCGTTCGTAAAAGTGAACTGCGCCGCGCTTCCCGCTGAACTGCTCGAAAGCGAGCTCTTCGGCCACGAGAAGGGGGCCTTCACCGGGGCGGCCACGACGCGCATCGGCAAGTTCGAGCAGGCGCACGGCGGCACGATCTTCCTCGATGAGATCGGCGAGATGAAACCGGCGCTGCAGGCAAAGCTGCTGCACGTGCTGCAGGATGCTGAGTTCACGAAACTCGGAAGCAACAAAAAGATCACCGTCGACGTGCGAGTCGTCACCGCCACCAACCGCGACCTCGAACAGATGATGGTGCGCGGCGATTTCCGTGAAGACCTCTATTACCGCTTGAAGGTGATCGAGGCGTACGTCCCGCCGCTGCGCGAACGCCGGGACGAAATTCCGAAGTTGACCGACTTCTTCCTTGCGAAGTACTCGCAGCGGTACAACCGGCCGGTGCGGTCGCTCTCCGACGAACTCCGAGAGCGATTCCTGAGTTACGAATGGCCGGGCAACGTCCGCGAGCTCGAGAACATGATCAAGCGGTTCGTCATTCTGCAGGACGAATCGCTCGTCATTCGCGAGCTGAACAAACCACGGCTCGTACCCACGCTGCCGCCGATGGAGCCAGGACCTCCGGCGTTTCACGCGCCGCTGCCGCAGACGGCTGCCCCACCGCCGCCGCAGGCCGTCGCCGCACCTGCGCCTGCAGCCGCTCCCGCGGAAACTGTCGACGCTGACGAGGCCGATGACGTGCCTCCGCCCCCGGCGGCCAGCGACGGTCGCCGTCTGTCGGATGTTGCGCGCGAGGCAGCGCTCTCGGCCGAGCGAACCGTGATCGCCGACACGCTGCGCCAGGTTCATTGGAACCGGCGCAAGGCGGCGCAGCTTCTGGGCGTGAGCTATAAGACCCTCTTGAACAAGATCAAAGAAACGAAGATCGAGCGGCCGTAGGAACCTCAACCGAATAGATAACGGCTGACCACCCAAAACTCCTATTGTGAGAAATCGGGTTCCACGCGGAACCCGATTTCCACGATTGGATGTGCACTTGGTTCCCACAAATCGAGATCTACCTATCTTTTCCAACCTTTTTCTGCTGTGGCACCCTGCTTGCTCGACCGGGAGACCAACCCGCGAACTCGGCGGGTGGAAGGGCTAACGGCAGATGAGTCAGAAATCGCAGGTGATGGTTGTAGACGACGACCTCGCAATGTGCGGATTTCTTCGCACCTTCCTCGGGTCACATAACTACAACGCACTCACCGTCACGAACGCCGACGAAGCATTGCGCCGCTTTCACGCGGAGCGGCCGGCCGCCGTACTGCTCGATGTCGTCATGCCGGGCATGGACGGGCTGGCGGCGCTCGCGGCGTTCAAAAAGATCGATAAAGAGATCCCCATCATCGTGATTTCCGGCCAGGGGCGGACGAGCGTGGTCGTGCAGGCCATGCGGCTCGGCGCCACCGATTTCCTTTGCAAGCCGTTTGATGATGACGAACTCGAGATGGTGCTCGAGAAAGCACTGAAGCAGCACCAGCTCACACAGGAAGTCGCATCGCTGCGCGCGCAGCTCAAAGAGCAGTCGAAGTACACGATGCTGTTCGGCCACAGCCACCAGATGCAGGAGGTGAGCGACCTGATCGAACGCGTCTCCGACACGGACGTGACCGTGCTGATTCGTGGCGAAAGCGGTGTCGGCAAGGAGCTGGTTGCGCGCGCACTGCATGAGCAGTCGCTGCGGAAGGACAAGCCATTTGTGAAGGTGAACTGCGCGGCGTTGCCGACGGAGCTGCTCGAGAGCGAGCTCTTCGGGTTCGAGAAGGGCGCGTTCACCGGCGCCATCCAGCACAAACCAGGCAAGTTCGAATTTGCCAATCACGGCACGATGTTCCTCGACGAGATTGGCGATATGAGTTTTCCACTGCAGGCCAAGCTGCTGCAGGCGCTGCAGGACGGCGAGTTCTCACGGCTCGGCGGAAAGGCGGACGTTCGCGTCGACGTGCGCGTGATCACCGCGACCAATTGCGATCTCGAAGGCGCGGTCGCCGCAGGCAAGTTCCGGGAAGATCTCTATTTCCGCCTCAACGTCGTCACGATCACGATTCCACCGCTTCGCGACCGGCGGGAAGAGATTCCGATGCTCACCGATCACTTCGTCAAGAAGTATTCGGTGCAGTACAACAAACCGTTCCCCGGCATCTCCACTGAACTGTCGCGGATGTTCATGGAATACGACTGGCCGGGCAACGTACGGCAGCTCGAAAACCTGATCAAGCGAATGGTGGTCCTTGGCAGCGAGGCGCCGATCGTCCACGAGCTACGGCAGCCCGCCCCCGCGTTCCATCAGTGGCCGAACACATCCTCTCCGTCGGCTCCGCATCCGGTCAGTCCGTCGCCGCAGCCGGTCATGCCTCCACCGGCTGCGACGGCGATCGCCGCACCTCCTATGGCGGCCGTCAATGTGCCTGCCCCTGTCGACATCGACTCGGTCGCCAGAGTCGCCGAGTCCGCTACCGCGAGTGCCGGCAACGGCAATGGCAACGTCTCATTGAAGGACATCTCCCGCTCGGCGGCGCGTGAGGCCGAGCGCGAGCTGATTCTGCGGATGCTGACCAAGACCCGCTGGAACCGTAAGGAAGCCGCGGAGAATCTCGGCATCAGCTACAAGGCCCTCCTTTACAAGATCAAGGAGAACGGCCTAGACAAGGCTTCGTAAGTGGGAATGGCCGACGCATTTTTCGAAGAAGAAGGCTCGCGCCTGCTCAAGGCGAACGCATTCGAATTCGTCCTTCAGGGCGAAATGAAGCGTGCGGTCCGGTCGCAGAACTTTCTGACGCTCGTGGTGCTCGAAACACAGCGTGAGTGGGATGGCATCACGGTCACGGCCGACGACGGGACGCTCGACGAGGTCGCGCGGATTATCGGGCATGAAGTACGCGACACCGATCTCATCGGCAGTACCGATACGGGCTTGATCTCGCTCGCGCTGCTGGATGCCGATTATGAGAACGGCACCAGAGTGATCGATCGTCTGGTGCAGCGAATCGACGACTACGAATTCACCACGCCTCTTCGCATCTCAGTTGGTGCGGCCTGCTATCCGACGCACGCGGTCGATTCCGATTCCCTCAAGCAACAGGCGCTGTCGCATCCCGTCGTGAACTGGCGAGGCGGCTCGCCTGCATCCCGACCAACCCGTCATCACCAACATTAGGTGGACCCAAAGGTCCGCCACCAGGTTCGTGCTCCCGCGACGTTCGTGCTGGAGGTCCGTCAATGCGTCAACAAGCTCTGTCATTGCGCGACGCTCTGTTGCCGGCACGACCGAAACGGAGCGGCGCGCGATGGGAAGTGTCTTTCCCATTGCCGCGGTCTAAGAGCCGCGTCCGCGGCTCCGTTACTCCGAATGATGTGGGCGTGGGGACTTTGTGGAAACGCGGTGGACAGATTGGCGAAACGAGTGGAACGGCAAATGTGTGAACAGCTTTTGCACTTCAGCCGCGCGTAAGTGAGCCATTTGGCCAGCACTACGAGAGGGGTCATGAGAGCACGAGTCGCCACCATCTTGGTCGCCGCCGCCATCGCTTGGTACGCGGCGGCCGTCGCGGCGCAATCACACATCGAAGCCGTGCCCTCGGTGACGATCGGGACCATCTACGATAACAACCTCTTCGCTCAGGAGCAGGCCGATGCCGGCCACATGCTGACCGTACGGCCCGGCTTGGGCACCGCTCTCGACACACCGCGCTTGAGCCTCTCGAGCCTGTTCACCTTCGACTCGCAGAAATCCAATCACGCCGACCTCACGATGATCGACGCGCGCCGCCATGGTGACGCCACATTCAAATACCGCACGACGCCCATGACGACGCTCGGTTTCATGGGCCAGTACGACCGGACGTCCACGCCTGGAGAAATCAACATCGGCTCGGGGATCCTGTCGGAGCGGCGATTGGCGCAGCGGTGGGAAGTGTCGCCGAATTTCGACCACCGCCTCCGTCAACACACCAGCGTTGCCGGGTCGTACGACTACGTCGCGGAAAGCCTGGTCGACAACGGCACGGGCCGCATGCAGACCGGACGCCTGGGGCTGTCGCAGATTCTCAGCGACCGAACGACGGTGAACGGCTGGGTGCTGGCGCGCCACTTCGCGGATCCGAGCGATGCCACCAACGGAAGCGATTCAGTGGCGGTGGTCGGCGGCTGGGAGCATCAGCTCTCCCCCGCCACTCGTTTTTCGCTTCAGGCCGGCCCGCGTGTGTCGACGTATCGAGGCCTGGAGCCGGAGATCAACGCGGGCATCGCACGCAAGACGCCGCGACTTGGTGCCGCGGTGGAGTACTACCACACCGAAACGATCGTGCTCGGCATCCGCGGCCCCGTCGTGCTGAACGGCGGCAGCGCGCAGGTCACGTGGCCGTTCCGTCCGCGGATGGAGATCAGCAGTCATTCGGCGGTGAGCGCCATCGACACGCTCGACCTGCATCGGCTCACCAATTTTCACCAGGCATTCATCGCGTCCTGGTCGCCCGGCGGCTTCTACACGTTCAACGCGTCATACGGCCTGGACTACCAGCAGGGCAACATTCGACACAACGTCTTCACCGACGGCGATGTGATACGGCACATCTTTGGCGTCAGCGTCAGCGTGGCACCGAGGTACAGCCGTTCGATCAAAGAGCCGGACGATCCGGCCGCACGCGCGAAAGGGGTTTCTCAATGAACGTTCGTCTTCCCGTTCTTCTCTGCTCGGTGATGTGCGTCGCATGGGTGGCGCACGCGCAGAACGTGCAGCCTCCGACGCCTCCACAGGCGGAAGCCACGGCTGCGGCCGCAGCGGCCTCGACACCGGTCGGGACACCAGCCGAGCCCACTGCCCCAGCTCCATCCGAGCCAGCGGCACCAGTTGCACCGGCCCCGGCACCTGCCGGCTCGCCCGCACCGCGCGTGGCCCCCGTGGTTCGCAACTCGAGTACGGTCGACATGACGAAGGAATATCTGATCGGCCCGGAAGACGTGCTCGACATCACGGTGTGGAAGAACTGTCCGGACCTGTGTCGCACGGTTCCGGTTCGCCCGGACGGAAAGCTGTCGCTGCCGCTCGTCAACGACGTGCAGGCGTCGGGACTGACGCCGATGGATCTGCGGCTGCACCTCACCGAGCAGCTCGCCGAGTACATCCCTTCTCCCGAGGTCTCGGTCATCGTGCGGGAAGTTCACAACTTCAAAGTGGCCGTTGTCGGTGCCGTGAAGATGCCAGGTGACTACGAGATCAAGAGCCAGGCAACGGTGCTCGAACTGATCGCGCGCGCGCAGGGACTGACCGAGTTCGCCAACCGCGACAAGATCGTCGTGCTTCGGCAGAAGGGCACGAAGACCGAGCGCATCAAGTTCAATTACCGCAAGGTCGCCGAAGGTGACGACGAGGACAACTTGTACGTCCGTACCGGCGACATTATCGTCGTTCCGTAGGAGTGGATATCAATGCCGCGTGACCTGCTCGCTTCAACCGCTGACGATTCGCTGGCGGTCCGGATTATCGACATCCTCCGACGTCGCCGGCTGCTCGCCCTCGCCACGTTCTGCGCGGTGCTCGCCGCGATCGTGTCGTTCGCGATCTACCTGCCGGACATCTATCAGGGCCAGGCGCTGGTGCTCATCGAACGCCCCGTCGACGAGAACATCGTCCGCGCCGCCGATTCGGCGCCGGGCGAGCTCGAGAGCCGGCTCCATATCATCAAGCAGGAGATCCTCAGCCGCGATCGCGCGTTGGAGCTGATCAACCGCTTCCACCTCTATCCGGCCTTGATGAAGAAGGGCGCCGTTGACGATGCGCTGAATCAGATGCGGAGCGACGTCGAAGTCAATCCGTCCGGTCCGGAACAGGTCAGTGGCAAGGTCAAGACGGTGTCCTTTACGTTGAAGTACACAGGCGATTCGGCGAAGACCGCGTCGGACGTGAGCAACGCGATCGCCGCGTTCTACGTCCAGCAGAACGAGTCGATGCGTTCGCAGTCGGCGATCGGCACGCTGGCGTTTCTCAGGCAGCAGCTCGCCGAAGCGAAGGGGCAGCTCGACCGTCAGGATGCCGCGATCACGCAGTTCACGTCGAAATACACCGGGCAGCTGCCGCAGCAGGTGGGGATCAATCTCGCCACGATCGAGCGGTTGAACACGCAGCTGCGTCTCAACGGCGAGCAACAGCTGCGCCTCATCGAGCAGCGCGAGAAGCTCTTTGAGGGCCTGCAGGACCCGACCTCCGCTGCGCGCGCTGACAATCCCGATGCGTCGCCGGAAATGATCGAGCGGCTGAAACAGATCGACAAGTTGAAGGCCGATCTGGCCGGCCTTCAGACGCGCGTCACGAGCAAACATCCAGACGTGCTGCGGATGCAGGAGCAGATCGCAGCGCTCGAAAAGGAACAGGCCGCGGCCGAAGCCTTGGTGGACCAGAAGCAGCAGGCAGCCAAGGCGGCGGCCGCCGCGTCCCAGGCGGCAACGGAGGACGCGAGGGCGCCGCGCCGCCGGACGATCGAGAGCATCGACGCGGAGCTCAAGAAGCTGCGCGATGAAGAAACCACGCTTCGCGCGACGATTGCCTCCTTCGAGCAGCGCCTCCAGGGCGCACCCGAGCGTGAGCAGGAGTACTCGCTGGTCACGCGGGACCGGCAGGTGGCGAAGGATCTCTACGATTCGATGCTGAAGCGCTTCGACGAAGCGCAGCTCGCGGCCAGCCTCGAAACCGATCGCCAGGGCGAGCGCTTCCGCGTGCTCGAGCCGGCGCGGCCGCCCGAAGGACCGACGGGCCCGAATCGCATGCGGCTGATTCTGTTGGGCATTCTCCTCGCACTCGCCGCGGCCGTTGCAGTCGTCCTCGGCTCCGAGCAGTTCGACGCATCGTTTCATGGCATCGACGACATCCGCGAATTCACCAGCGTCCCGGTGCTCGTCTCGATTCCCCCGATCGGGCCGGTGCCGTTCAAACGGCGGCTGTTGACCGGTCTGGCAACGGTGTCAGCGATCGCCACGATTGCACTCATCGCAATGGCATCCGCCTATTTCGCGCACGGCAACGATCAACTCGCCCGGCTGATCGGGCGCGCCGGTTAGACGGTCAGGAAACAAGAGTCATGGCAAAGACAAAAGTCGACCCGCATCTCGTAACGCTCACTTCTCCGGGATCCTTTGCGGCGGAACAGTACCAGGGCCTCCGGCTCACCATCGAGCGGCTGCGCCGCGGACGAACGCTGCAGGTCATCGCTGTCACGAGCCCCGCTGCCGGCGAAGGCAAGACGCTGACGGCAATCAACCTCGCAGGCGCACTCGCCCGCGGGGCCGACGATGCGCGCGTGCTGCTGATTGACGCGGATCTCCGGCGGCCCGCCGTGGCGCGTCAGCTGGCGATCGACCAGGTCTCGCAGGGCCTCACCGAGGTCATCGAGAACCCGGCGACGAGCCTCGACAGCGTCACGCAGACCATAAGGCCGTACAACCTGTCGATCCTTCCCGCCGGCCTGCGCAAAGGCGCGGTTCACCAGATCCTTCGATCGCCACGCCTCGATGGACTACTTGCCGAGGCGCGGTCTCGCTACGACTTCGTCGTGCTCGACACGCCACCGCTGCTTCCCGTGTTCGACTCGGCACTGCTGGCCAACGCCGTCGACGGCGTGCTTGTCGTCGTTGCGGCCAACCAGACACCACGCAAGCTCCTCGGCGAAGCGCTCAACATGCTCGACCCGGCCAAGGTACTCGGCATTGTCTTCAATCGTGACGCGAAGCCGCTCTTCGGCTACTACGACGCGTATTACAAGGACTACTTTCCCAAACAGGTTGCGGAAGCTTAGACAGGTGTCAGGTATCAGGTATCAGAGATAAGAACCCATGGTAGGCAAACTTCGCGACATGCGCGATCAGTCACGGCGCGTGCTCATTCTTGGTTCAGGGCCGCTCGCCGCGGCCCTGATCGAGGAGATCGAATCGGCGGAGAACCGCCGATACATCGTCGCCGGCACGGTCGACGATCAGATGCCGGAACCAGACTCGCCGGGTTATCGGCGGTGGATCGGACCGCTCGACTCGCTCGATGAGATTGTCGATCGCGTGCATCCGGCGTTCATTGTGGTCGCGATGGCGGATCGCCGCGACCGGCTCCCGCTCCAGATGCTGCTCGAGGCGCGCGTGCGCGGCATTGTCGTCGAGGATGCGCTCGACTTCTCGGAACGACTGATGGGCAAGCTGGCGATCGAGGCAATCAGGCCCAGCATGCTGATTCTCGCGAAGGGTTTCCGCAACCATGGCGCCGCCGACCTGCTCGCGCGTGCCGTGAGCATCATCGGCGCGATTGTCGGTCTCATCATCTGTGCGCCGCTGCTCATCGCCATCGGCATCTCCGTGAAAATCGACTCGCGCGGCCCGATGTTCTTCATCCAGCAGCGCGCCGGCCGCAACGGGCGCCCGTTTGGTCTCATCAAGTTCCGGACGATGCACCCGTCCGACGAGCCCAGATCGGAGTGGGTCTCGGACAACGTCGATCGAATCACGCGCGTCGGCTACTACCTGCGGCGTTTCCGCTTTGACGAGCTCCCGCAGCTGGTGAATGTGCTGCGCGGTGACATGAACCTGGTAGGGCCGAGGCCACATCCGGTCACCAACCAGGCCGTGTTCATGGAAAAGATCGCGTACTACGGGCTCAGATCGACGGTTCGTCCAGGCGTCACCGGATGGGCGCAAATCCGCTACGGGTATGCGAACAACCTCGCGGAAGAGACAGAGAAGATGCGGTACGACCTGTATTACATCAAGAACCGCTCGCTCTGGCTCGACCTGCGGATCATGCTCGAGACGGTTCTCACCGTGCTCTTCGGCACTGGCGCCAGCGAAGTGCGGCGCCGCCGTGCCCCGCTTCGCCCAACGGTTGTCTGGAAGCGCACGCGGCCGGTGCTGACGCCGGCGCGGCCGGTGCTGGCGCCGACGGGCACGGATGGTCTGCAGTGAATCAAGTCGCAGTCGGGTGGTGGCAGCCCCAGAGTCCTGGTACTTCCCTCGACACCCGTGGCGCGAACCGTAAGAGCTCGCGCTACGGGTTCACAGGCACCAGTCTGGCCGCGCTCGAGGGAAGCCCCGTCGCGTTCTATGCGCTGGTGGCGTTCACCTTCGTCCTGCTGCTCTCGCCACAGGCCTGGTTCCCGGTTCTGAAACTGATTCGAATTGCGCTCCTCGCCGGCGGCATCGCCATGGCGGCGCACGTCTTCGAGCGAACCGCGCACAGACAGCCCATCACGCCCCTGGCGCCGGAGATCGGGATCGCGCTCGCGCTCGTGTTCTGGTCGACGGTCACGCTGCCATTGTCGTATTGGCCGGGTGGTGGTGTCCGGCTGCTGACCGATCAATATCTGAAGGCGATCGCATTTTTCTGGCTGCTCGCCACCATCATCACGACCATCGATCGGCTTCGTGCGCTTGCCTGGTCGCTCACGTTGTGCGCGATTCCGCTCGCCGCGACCGGCGTGTGGCATTACCTCTCCGGCAAGGTCATGACGACCACGCAGGAAGGGCTCGTCCGCGTCGTCGGCTACATGGGCAGCTCCGGCCTGACAGGAAATCCGAATGACCTTGCGCTGATGTTGAACCTGATCATTCCGCTGACGGGCGCGCTCGCGCTCAGCTCACGCGGCAGCACGCGGCTGTTCGCCATTGCGGTCGCGCTTCTCAGCATCGGGGGGGTCATCATCACGTTCTCGCGCGCGGGTTTCCTGGCGCTCAGCGCGACGTTCTTCATGTTCATCCTCGTGTTGGTGCGGCGTCGGTCGGGTGGCGCCGCGATCGCGCTGCTCGTCGCCGTGCTCGCGCTTCCATTCCTCCTGCCAAAGACGTATGTCGAGCGATTGAGCACCATCACGAATCTGGAGCAGGACAAGACAGGGTCGGCACTGGGGCGCTACAACGACTTGCGCCTCGCTCTCGATGTGGTCGCGCAGAACCCGATTGTTGGCGTCGGCATCGGGCAGGACATGATCGCGCTCAACCAGGCGCGCGGCCAATCCACGTGGCGCTCCGTTCACAACGTGTATTTGCAGTACGCCGTGGACCTCGGGATCCCTGGCTTTCTGTTGTTCGCATGGCTGCACCTGCTCTGCTTCCGCAGTGCGTGGGCGGTCGAGAAGCGAGCGCGCAGCGATCCGGCGCTCACGCGCCTGGGGGCGCTTGCTGCCGGTGTGCAGGTGTCGCTCGTCGCGTTTTTCGTCGCGGCGATGTTTCACCCGATCGCGTATCAGTTCTATTTCTTCAGCATCGCCGGGCTGGCCGTCGCGCTCAAGAACACGTACCGCGCCGAGATTGCGCGAACACGCCTCGTGCCCCTCGACATGAGTGGGCCACGCGAATGCTCTCGAGGGATGGAAGAACAGTCGTGACCACCGCTCGCGTCCTCAACGTGGTGCCCACACTGATGTGCGGCGGCACCGAAAACCAGTTCATGACGCTCGCCCGGATGCTCGATCGGGTTCGGTTCGACGTCGAGTTCGCGTGCCTGCGCCGGTGGGGCGGATTCGTGGACGAGCTCCTGGCGCGCAACATTCCGCTGACCGAATACCCCGTCTCGACCTTCCGCAGTCTCGCGGCCGTCGCGCAGCAGGCACGGTTGACGCGGCACATCCGACGGCGCCGCATCCAGATCGTTCACGCGTACAACTTCTACGGCAATGTCTTCGCGACGCCCCCTGCGCGGTTGGTCGCACCGGTCGTCATCGCATCGATTCGCGATCGTGCGCCCTACCTCACCAGAATGCAGAAGCGCGTGCAGCGCTATGCGTGCCAGTTTGCCGACTGCATTCTCGTCAACGCTGACGCCGTACGGGACTGGCTGATCGGCGACGGCTATGACGCCTCGAAGATTGCCGTCATCCGCAACGGTGTCGACCTGACGCGGTTTGACCAGCTGCCATCGCCGATCAACCTGCGGCGCGAGCTCGCACTACCGGATGACACGCCCATTGTCGGCGTCGTGTCGCGGCTGACTCGTCTCAAGGGCTTGGAGCAATTTCTCGAGGCCGCGGCGATCGTCCGGTCGCGTGTACCCAGAATTCACTTGCTGGTCGTCGGCGAAACCAACCCGATGGACCGCCAATACCTCCGAGAGTTGCAGGAGTATGCGGCCCGCTGCGGTGTTGCCGAGCACATCACCTTCACTGGACTTCGGAGCGACGTGCCCGCGGTGCTCGCCAGTTTCACCGTTTCGGTCATGCCGTCACTCAACGAGGCGCTTTCGAACGTGGTTCTCGAATCGATGGCGGCAGGCGCGCCGACCGTTGCAACGCGGGTCGGTGGAACGCCGGAAGCAGTCGTCGACGGCGTCACCGGCATCCTCGTCCCGCCTGGGAATGCGGTTGCTCTGGCCGACGCGATCATCGGCCTGTTGAACAATCCGCAGCGCGCCGCGCATCTGGGAAGCGCCGCCCGGTCGCACATTGCGGATCACTTCTCCGTTCGCCGGATGGTGCATGCGACGGAGGACCTCTATACCGACCTGCTGGAGCGGAAGCGGCGCAAGCGTCTTCCGTCCGCCGCATGCTAACGACTGTCTCAACGTCATGCGTTGCGGAGCTTGTCCGCGATTACGACTCGTTCGTCGCCCTCGAGCACGAATGGAACGACGCGGTCGAACGCGCGCAGATTCCGCATCCGTTCCTGCGGCATGAGTGGGTGCGGACGTGGTGGGACAGCTTCGCTTCGCCTCGGTTCGCTCGCTCGGGAAACGCCGGCACCGAGCTGCACGTCATCGTGGTGCGCGATCAGGAACACATCGTCGGCATCGCACCATTGATGCGCGAGCACGCGGTCGTCTACGGCCTGCCGGTGAGACGCCTCGCGCTCATCGCGAATGACCACACACCGCGGACGGATTTTCTGGTCGCAGGTGATGAGAGCGAGATCTACCGCGCGATCTGGAACTCGCTCGCCGGCAAGATGGACCAGTGGGACGTGTTGCAGCTCACGCAACTGCCGCGAACGTCGCGAACGATTCCGGCGATGTCGAGCCTGATGTCCGCGGAGCAGTTACGCAGCGGCACGTGGAAAAGCTGCGACTCTCCATACCTCGAACTTGCCGGCACCTGGGAGACCTACTGGGCAAGTCTTTCCGCCAAGTTTCGCTCGAACCTGAGGAATCGGCTCACCCGCCTGAATCAGATCGGCACGCCTGCACTTGAAATCCTTTCGGACAAAACGGCGATCGCCGCGGCGCTCGACGATGCATGGCGTCTGGAGGCGTCGGGGTGGAAGGACCAGGAAGGGACGTCGATTGCCTCCGATCCGGCCGTCCAGAGCTTCTACACGTTGCTGGCGGAGCGCGCCGCTGAGTGTGGCTGGCTGCGGTTGCTCTTTCTCACCGTCGGCGGGAAACGGATCGCTGTCTCCTACAGCGCGGTGTACGACGGTCGTCTCTTTCTGTTGAAGACCGGCCACGACCGCGAATTCCATGCGTGCTCGCCGTTCAAGCTGCTGACGTATCTCGCGACGCAGGAGGCGTACGCGCGCGGCCTCCGCGAGATCGATTTTCTCGGCGACACCGAGCCCTGGAAACAGGAGTGGACGTCCACGGTGCGCGGTCACGACTGGTTGTTCATTTTTTCGAACAGCAGGCGAGCCCGGCTTTTGCATTCGATCAAGTTTCAGATGGCGCCGGAGATCAAGAAGAAATGGCAAGCGTAGTCGGAACATTCGTGCCGACCTACCAGGGCCTCGCGGCAACGCACTTGGTTGGACGTCCGTTTGCGTTGGAGGCACCGTTTCCGTTCAACGCGCCTCGGCGGATTGCCTATTACCGTGCGCGCAACGCGATCTATCACCTGTTTCGGACGCTGAGGGAAACCAAGCGGTCGCTGACGGTGCTTGCCCCCGACTACTACAGCGGCAACGAAATCCTCGCGATGCAGGCGGCGGGCGTGAACATTCACTACTGCCCCGTCGGCGCCGATATGCAGTGGGATCTCGGTGACGTCGAACGACTGTGCCGCCAGCACTCTCCAGATGTCCTGTACGTCATTCACTATGCCGGCTGGCCACAACCGATCGCGCAGCTCGCTGACTTGTGCCGGACGCGTGAAATGCTCCTCGTCGAGGACTGCGCGCTGTCACTCCTGAGTGAGACCGAGGACGGACGGCCGCTCGGAAGCTTCGGGCAGTGGTCGGTATTCTGTCTTTACAAGACGCTCCCGTTGCCGAACGGCGCCCTGCTCGTTCAGAACGACTGCCCCATTGAATCGCTGGAACGGCTCTACCTGCGGCCGGCAGGGGCAGCGTCGGTTGCGGGACGAGTCGCGGAACTGTTCGTTCAGCGCATTCGGGGACGCTTCAACGGCGTCGGCGCCGCGCTGCAGGCGCTCAAGCGCGGAATGGGCATCGCCGCGGGAGCTCTGGACGTGCGCCGCGCAAACGTCGGCGACATCGGCTTCAACCTGAACGAAGTGGATCTCGCGATGTCGCCCGTGTCGACCCGCTTACTGCAGCGATTGGACTTGGCAGACATTCAGCGCCGCCGCGTGGCGAACTATCGCCAGCTGCTAGGGGAAATCGACGCGCATGTGCAGCCGGTCTTTCCGGTGCTTCCAGATCGCGTCTGCCCGCTCTTTTTCCCGGTATTGGTGCCTGACAAGGCGGAGGCGGCCGACGCGCTTCGCCGGCGCGGTGTCGATGCTCTGGAGTTCTGGAACGATCCGGTTGGCGACGGCAGCGAAATGTCGTCGTCTACGCGCTTCTTCCGCGAGCATGTGCTCGAGCTTCCGATCCACCAGGACCTTTCGCCACGGCATGTCAGCCATGTCGCCAAGCAGATCAATCTGACGCTCAAAGCGCGCCGCGCCATGCCGAGGGCCGCATGATCGCCCCGGCAGTTGTTGAAGTTCGCGAGCGCGCCGCCGAGGCCGTCGGACGCGATGCGGGAGAGATTCGCGCGGTGCGCATCGATTCGACCTGGCGCTTCACCGAGCTTCGGTCCGCCTGGGATTCGCTGCTGCAGTCCAGCGAAGCAGCGTCGCCGTTTCTGACGTGGGAATGGCTTCACTCATGGTGGACGCATTTGAGCGGAACGTCCGCGCTGCGATTGTTGAAGGTGGATGCCAGCAATCGCCCGATCGCGATCGCGCCGTTTCGACTGACGACCGGCGTTGCGCGCCTGCCCTGCCTCGACATGCTCGGAACGGGAGAAGCGGGCTCCGATTATCTCGATGTCATTACTCGTTCGGGCTTCGAAGCGGAGGCGCTCGACGCGATTGAACGATTTGTCATCGCGCAGAGCACGGCGCTTCGCTTGACGCATCTCGGGTCATCCGCCGCAGCTGAAGGCATCGTCAGCCGCCTCGAACGCCGCGGCTGGACGCAGGTGAGGACACCGGGCGGTATCTGTCCGTACATCCCGCTCGCCGGCCACACGTGGGACTCGTACCTGGCGACGCTCGGCGCGTCACATCGCGCCAATGTCCGCCGGCGTTTGCGTGCGCTGGAGCAGAAGTTCGACGTCCAATTCGAGCGAGTGACAGGTGACCACGAGCGGCGCGACGCACTCGAACGGCTCACGCATTACCACCAGTCCCGGTTCGATTCCGCCGGAACGGCGTTCCGCACTGCGGCTCTGTGCGCATTTCACGACGAGGTGACGAGGCGCTTTCTCGAGCGCGACTGGCTGCGGATGTTCGTGCTGCGGATGAACGGCGCGACGGCGGCCATCATGTACGGCTTTCTTTATAACCGCACGTTTTACTTTTTCCAGCACGGGTTCGACGATTCATATCAGCAATACAGCCTCGGTCTGGTACTGATGGCACTGTCGATTCGCGCCGCTCTGGAGGAAAGCGCAGCTGAGTTCGACATGCTCTGGGGTAACGAACCTTACAAATTCCTCTGGGCTCGCCACACGCGCGAGCTTCACAACGTTCATCTCTTTCCGCCGCATCTTGGCGGGCGTCTTCATCGTGGTCTGTTTTGCGCCCGTCGGCGGCTGAGCGCTTTCATCCATGCCTCTTAAAGCTCGTCGGTTCCGGAGTCATGTCAAAACGGCGGTCGCATCCGCTCTCGCCAAGGCGCATCACCGCGGACTCGCAGGGCCGCGCGGAACCTATCGGCCGCTTGTCATCGGCTATCACCGCGTCGTCGAGGATTTCGAAGCGGAAGCGAAGGTCGAGATGCCGAGCATGCTGACAAGCCTCGCGATGTTCGAACAGCATCTCGATTGCCTCGGCCGGCACTTTCGGTTCGTGTCGCTCGACGATGTGGGTGACGGTCTGCTCAACGGGATCCCATTTGAGGAGCCAGTGGCCGCGGTCACCTTCGACGATGGCTATCGGGATGTGTACGAACTGGCGCTTCCGGTACTCGAACGCAAAGGCATTCCGGCGGCGATGTTCGTGGTGACCGATCTCGTAGGCAGGCCGGCCTGGCAGATCCACGACAAGCTCTATCACCTCGTCGCGAAGGCGTTCCGATGCTGGGACGACCCGCGGTCGGAGCTTGCGGCACTGCTCGGTCAGCTCGGACTCCCCGCCCACTATTTCACGCGCCGTTCGGTAACCGCCACGCCGATGACCGCGGTGTCGGCGTTCCTTCCGGAGCTGCCGCAGTCGGACATCCGGCGCCTGATGAATGGTCTCGAATCGAGCGTCGGCAACGGCTTCCACAACGTGCCGTTGACGGTGACGTGGGAAATGATTGCCGACATGCGGCGCCGCGGCTTCACGATCGGTTCGCACACGCGAACGCACGTATCGCTGCCCGTGGAGTCGCTTGAGCGGGCGGTGGCTGAGATCGAGCAGTCGAAAACCGAGCTCGAAGGTCGTCTTGGCGAGCGCGTCGATCATTTCGCCTATCCCGGTGGGCACTTTAACGCCGCGATTGTCGACGCGGTCGCGCGGGGCGGCTATCGATTCGCCTATACCGCGTGCTGTCATGACGACTCGCGGCATCCGTTGTTGACGATTCAGCGTCTGCTGCTGTGGCAAGGCTCGTCGGTCAACAGCGAGGGCGAGTTCACCCCCGACATTCTGAGCTGCCAGGCGCATCACCTCTGGCCGCCGGCGTGGAAATGCGAGCGGGTGCACCAGGCATGACCGCAAAGGAGATCACCAGGCCCGCGGCATTGCTCGTGACAGGCCGCGTCATTGGCTTCGTTGCGTCGTTTGCCATCGGCATCGTGCTCGCGCGTTTCTTCGCGCCCGCGGTGTTTGGAACGTACAAACAGTTCTTCCTGCTGTACGGCACGCTCTACGGCCTGGCGCAGCTGGGGATGGCGGAGAGCCTGTATTACTTCGTACCGCGGAACACCGCGCGCACACCGCGTTACGTCTGCAACGCACTCCTCACGCTGGCGGCCGTTGGGCTGCTCTGCCTCGCCGCGCTCTACGGCTGGCGCTCACAGATTGCCGCTCGCCTGACCAACGCGGCGCTCGCCGACTACATGTTGCTGGCCGGGCTGTTTCTCACGTTGATGCTCATGTCAACCGTGCTCGAGATCGTGATGGTCTCGCGCAAGAAACACCTGATGGCGGCGGTGACCTACGCGTGCTCCGACATCGTTCGCACGCTGTTCTTCATCGCGCCCGCCTTCTTTGTCGGCAGCCTGCGCGCGGTGTTCATTGGCGCAACGGCTTTTGCCGCAGTTCGCCTTGTACTCCTGGTGGTCGCGTTGTGGCGTGAGTACGGGCGCGAGTTCCGCATCGACGTCGGATTGTGGCGCGAGCAGCTTGCCTACGCGCTGCCATTCGCGCTCGCAGTCGGTGTCGAAGTCATTCAACAGAACTATCACCAGTATGTCGTGGCGTCCCGCTTCGATGCCGCGACCTTCGCTATCTATGCGATCGGCTGCCTGCAGATTCCGCTCGTCGACATGATCATGACCTCGACGGTCAACGTGATGATGGTCGGAATGGCGGAGGACGCGTCACACGGACGGGCCACAGTCTCCCTGTGGCACGAGACCATATGCCGGCTTGCCTTTCTGATGGTGCCGCTCTCGATCTTTCTGTTTGTCGTGGCCCAAGACCTGATCGTCGCGCTCTATACGTCAACCTACGCGGCGAGCGTGCCGATTTTTATGGTGTGGGCACTGACCATTCTGCCGTCGATCTTCGCGGTCAATGCCGTGCTGCGCGTGTTCGCTGAAACCCGCTTCCTGCTGATCTTGAACGTATTGCGGCTGACGATGGTCGCCGCGCTGATCGGTTGGTTTATCGCCACCTTCGGCATGAGCGGCGCGGTGCTCGTGACGCTCGTCAGCACGCTGCTCGTCAATCTCGTCGGCGTAGCGCGGATTGCGCGGTTGCTGCATCTGTCGTTGGCGGAAGCGTTGCCATGGAGACGTCTGGCAGCCATCTTCGCGTGCGCAGTCGTGGCTGCGTTGCCGGTGATGTGGATCACCCGCGAAGTCTCGCTGCGGCCGATTGTCGCGCTCGGCGCGAGCGGCGCCGTCTACGGCGGGATTTATTTCGGACTGAGTTACTTGATGCTCCGCCTGAAGGCGGAGCCCACCGATGATGATCGCCGGATCCAGGCCGGTACTCAGCGGCTCCAGCATCCGGCCTCGATCACCGGTGGGGTCCGGCTTTAGCCGGACCTGAAGGAGATCTGCCGTGTGTGGGATCGCCGGAATCGTTCGCTGGGATGGACAGCCGGTCCGTGAAGATGAGATCCGCGCAATGTGCGGAGTCATGGCGCATCGCGGCCCCGACGATGAAGGGGTCTATATCGGCGACGGCGTGGCGATCGGTATGCGCCGCCTCAGCATCATCGACCTCAATAACGGGTTCCAGCCGATCTCGAACGAGGACGGGACTGTCTGGATTGTCTTCAACGGCGAAATCTACAACTACCAGGAGCTCCGACGCGACTTGCAGCGCCGCGGCCACACATTCAAGACGGCGAGTGACACGGAAACGATCGTCCACCTCTATGAGGACCTCGGACCGCACTGCGTCGATCGGCTGCGGGGCATGTTTGCCTTTGCGATCTGGGATTCACGCCGACGGCGCATGCTGCTGGCCCGCGATCGCCTGGGCATCAAGCCGCTCTACTACCACGAGCGTGATGGTGAGCTGCTGTTTGCCTCCGAGCTGAAACCCATTCTGCAGCTCGCAGAAGTCGAGCGATCGCTTGATTGGGAATCGGTCGGCCATCTGTTCACAACACTCGCGACACCCGCGACGCGCAGCATCGTCAAAGGCATCTCCAAGCTGGAACCGGCACGCATCGGGGTGGCGAGCCAGGGGCGGAGCCTGCGTACCGAACGCTACTGGGATCTGGATTTCTCGCCTAACGAGCGCGCGACTGAGGACGAGTTCGTCGAGCAGCTCAGGGAACAGCTCGCCGACGCCGTAGCCCTACATCAGGTCAGCGATGTGCCGGTTGGCGCATTCCTGAGCGGCGGCCTCGACTCGAGCGCCATCGTCGCGATGATGTCGCGGCCGAGAGATGTCGAGCTGAAGACGTTCTCGATTGGGTTTGCGGAAGCCACCCACGACGAACTGGCGTACGCGCGCGAGGTCGCAGCCAGATTCGGGACCGATCACTATGATCTCGTCCTCCGGCCGGACGTCGTCCAGATTGTCGAGGACCTCACCTGGTATCTCGACGAGCCATTCGGCGATACGTCGGCGATTCCCACCTACATGGTGTCGAAGCTCGCCGCCGAGCACGTGAAAGTCGTATTGAGTGGCGACGGCGGCGACGAACTGTTCGCAGGGTACGACAAGTACGTCGTCGAGGGGCGTGAACGGGTGCGGGAACAGATTCCGCGCGCGCTCCGCAAGGCTGCCGGTGCCATCGGCGCGTTGATGCCGCAAGGCATGACGGGACGGCGATTCCTCCGTCACCTGGCGCTCGAAGGACCGGATCGCTACTTCGACGCGTCCACGATGTTTCACGCGGACGAGATCCGGCAGTTGTTCCGGCACGAAGCGCTCGCGCAGATCGCTCGCCATGACCCCTGGGCCGTCTCCCGTGCGGAATGGCGCGAGCCGTCTGGCGACTGGCTCGCCGCGGCGCAGTACGACGACCTCAACCGTTACCTGCCGCTCGACATCCTCACGAAGGTCGATCGGATGTCGATGGCACATTCGATCGAAGCGCGGCCACCGCTGCTCGACCACAAGTTCGTTGAATTCGCCGCGACGATCCCCGCACGCTTTCGCCTGGCCGGCCAGGACACGAAGTACATCTTCAAGAAGGCGATGCGTGGGATTCTGCCGGACGCGATCATCGACCGGCAGAAGCACGGCTTTGCGGTGCCGCTCGCGCATTGGTTCCGCGGCGAATTGGCCAGCTTCGCGCGCGATGTGCTGCTTTCGGAAACCTGCCGCGAACGCGGCATCTTCGACACCCGAACCGTCGAACAACTTTTCAACCTACATCAGCGCGGGCGCAATCTCGATCTGCAACTCTGGACGATGCTGTCGTTCGAGCTGTGGTGCCGCCGCTTCATGGACACGACGGACGTGCGTGATGTAGCGCCGGCGCGCACGCGGCAGACGTTGAAAAGGCCGGCAATGCCGGCGATTGTCGCGCCCGCTACCTGAAGCCAAGTAACCCATCGAATTACCACTCGACTCGACGCGATTTCCCACTGAGGAGCGCGGGTGGGAAAAGGATGAATACCTTTTCCCTTTTCAGCCCTCATCTCGCCTGAATCCAGCAACTTACAGCGGCACTCATATTGATCACCCAATGACCGCGTATGCGAATCCTCTGGGTCAAGATGGGTGGCCTTTGGCCGGCAACGACGGGTGGCCGCGTCCGCAGCCTCAACACAATTTCGGAGCTCGCGCGTGGTCACCAGGTCACGGTCGTCACCACGCACGGCAATGGCGATAACCCGGAGGGACTGAAGAAGCAGCTCGCGGGGTGCGAGCGTGTCATCTCGGTTCCTTACGCGGTTCCAAAACGTGGCAGCGCGGCGTTTGTCAGCGCGGTTGCCAGTTCCTGGTTCTCACATTACCCCGTCGATTTGTGGAAGTGGCGCGTCCCCGAGGTGCGTCGCGTCGTCGGCGAGGTGCTCGCTTCCGGAGATGTCGATCTTTGTGTCGCCGATTTTCTGTTCGCGGCCGCAAACGTGCCGATGGCGGACGGGGTACCGGTGCTCCTGTTCGAACACAACGTTGAATACCTGATCTGGCAGCGGCTCGCCAACCTCGAAACGACCGCCTGGAAGCGTGCGCTGTTCGAGATGGAGTGGCGGAAGCTGCGCGCGTGCGAGGCAGACGCGTGCCGGCGCGCCGCTCTCACAGTCACCGTGTCGGATGACGACCGCCAGCGTCTCGAGGAGCTCGGCGCAGGCATCCGGGCCGTCCCCATCCCCACTGGTGTCGACACGAGGTACTTCACTCCGCGGCGCGACGCCGAAGTCGGCGGCCGGCTCGTGTTCAGCGGCTCGATGGACTGGCATCCGAACGAAGACGCCGTCTGCTATTTCGCCGATGAGATTCTTCCGCGCATCCGCGCTGACATTCCCGATGCGTCGTTCACGATTGTCGGACGCAACCCCAGCGCGCGGGTGCGAGAACTCGCGGCGCGTCGGGGCATCGTCGTCACAGGAACGTTGGATGACGTGCGGCCTTCGATTGCCGAAGGGTCGGTCTACGTGGTGCCGCTCCGTGCGGGCAGCGGCACGCGCATCAAGATTTTCGAGGCGCTCTCGATGGGCAAAGCCGTCGTGTCGACCAGTGTCGGCGCCGAAGGGCTCGCCCTCGAATCGGGACACCACTTTCTCGCCGCCGATACCGCGCACGACTTCGCGCAGGCGGTGATCCGGCTGCTTCGCGATCCTGCGCGGCGCCGGGCGCTCGGCGATGCCGGCCGTGCGCTTGTCGACGCGAACTATTCCTGGTCGAAGGTCACGCGCCAGTTCGAGGCGCGCTGCGAAGAGGTCGTTGCCGAGCATGCATATGCAGGACGGGAAGCCATCCGTGGTCTTGATCTGTCACGAGCAGGATCGCCTCGACACCGAGGGGCTGGCGTCGTGGCTGGCGAGCAGCCTGCGGTTGGCTGGTCTCATCATCATCCGTGATCCGCGCAGCCGGCGGTGGCGTGCCGCGCGGCGCGAAGTCCGGCGCGTCGGCTGGCTCCGCTTCCTCGACGTCATCGCCTTCCGGCTGTACGCGCGGCTGAGGCTTGCGCGGGGTGAACACGCGTGGAAGCAGATCGAGATCGCGCGCCTTCGCCGGCGCTACCCCGCCGACCTGACGGCCGTCCCACGCATCGTTGTATCGACACCGAATTCGGACGAAGCGCGTGCGTTTCTCGAGCGGCTGCGCCCGGACCTCGCGATCGCGCGCTGCAAGATCATTCTGAAGCAGGCGATCTTCGCGATCCCGAGAGTCGGAACGTTCGTGCTCCACCCGGGCATCTGTCCGGAGTACCGCAACGCGCACGGCTGCTTCTGGGCGCTGGCACGCCGCGATCTCGAGCGCGTCGGCATGACGCTGCTCCGTGTCGACCCGGGCATCGATACCGGCCCGATCTTGCTGCACGGCACGTGTGACTTCGACGAGGTGGAAGAGTCGCACGCAATCATTCAGTACCGCGCGGTCACACAGAACCTCGACGCGATCGCGAGCGTGCTCACCGCACTTGCCCGCGGCGAAAGCGTCCCCTCCATCTCGGTCGAGGGACGCGAATCCGCCGTGTGGGGTCAGCCGCAGCTCACCGCATATCTGCACTGGAAATCGGAGGCGAGACGGAAGCGACATGCGACCCGTATCCCTGCTCTTTCATGACGTCTACGAATCGAATCCGAGCGAGAGCGGTTTCCGCTCTCCCGCGGCCGATCGCTACAAGCTGTCGGTGCCTGAGTTCGAGGCACAGCTCGACCGGCTCGCACAGCTTCGGATCCCGAATCCCGAATCCCGAATCCCGGCCGTGGTCACGGTCGACGACGGCGGGATCTCGTACTACACGGTGATCGCCGACAGGCTCGAGGCGCTCGGCCTGCGCGCCCATTGTTTCGTCTCGACCGATTGCATCGGCGAGCGCGGATTTCTCACGCCGCAACAGATTCGCGAGCTCGACGCGCGCGGTCACACGATCGGAACGCACTCCGCTTCACATCCGACGCGCTTCAGCGCACTGACGACCTCCGACATGCGACGCGAGTGGTCCGACAGCCGGCAACGGCTCGAAGACATCGTCGACCACCCGGTCGCAGTGGGTTCGGTGCCCGGCGGCTACTTCTCACGCGCCGTGGCCGAGGCGGCCGCGTACGCGGAGCTGCGAACGCTCTACACCTCGCAGCCGACCACGAGGCCGTCGATGGTCGACGGCTTGCGCGTGGTCGGGCGCTTCACCATCCGGCGCGGGCACGCTGCTGACATGGCGTTGCGTTTCGCGTCGGCAGCGCCATGGGCGCGGTGCGGTGCTTGGCTTGGCTGGAACGCTAAGGCGCTCGTCAAGCCCGTACTCGGCGCCTCGTACTCGCGTGTTGCGGACTGGATCCTGGAGCCAAATCGGTGAAACCCTTTGTCGTCGTTATCGCGTTGTTTGCAGCAGCGTTTGCTGCGGCAGAACAGAACGCGCCGCAGCCGCCGCGCGCATCGGTCGAAATTCCGCAGCTGAAGACGGCAGGTCAGACGATTCGAGTGCCGGCTGGAGGAGATCTCCAGAAGGCGCTCGATGAGGCGAAGGCCGGCGACCGAATCGAGCTGCCGCCGCGGGCGACCTATCAAGGTCCCTTTCGGTTGAAGCCGAAGGAAGGCAACGAGTGGATCGTCATCACCTCGTCCGCCGAGTTACCGAAACCGGGTCGTCACGTTCAGCCATCACAAGCTTCGTTGATGCCGAAGCTCACGTCGGCCGGTGACTTCGTCGTCGCGACCGATCCGGGCGCGCATCACTACCGCTTCGTGGGGATCGAGTTCGCGCCGAAGGCGGGCTCGTTCGTGAGCTCGGTGATTCAGTTCGGCGATCGAGAGGCATCCGCTGATGCGGTTCCCCATCATCTGATCGTCGATCGATGCTATATCCACGGCGATCCGAAGATCGGCAGCCGCAGAGGGATCGCGCTCAATGCGCGTGACGCCGCGGTGGTCGATTCCTACGTGGCCGATTTCAAGGAAGTGGGCGCCGACTCCCAGGCGATTAGCGGCTGGAATGGTCCCGGCCCTTTGAAGATCGCGAACAACTACCTTGAAGCGGCCGGCGAGAACATCATGTTCGGCGGCGCCGACCCGAAGATTCAGGATCTCGTCCCATCGGACATCGAGATCGTTCGCAACCATCTCACCAAGCCGCTCCGCTGGCGGAAGGGTGACGCGTCCTTTGAAGGCGTCGAATGGACGGTGAAGAACGTGCTCGAGCTGAAGAACGCGCGCCGTGTCGCGATCAACGGCAACCTGCTCGAATACAACTGGCCGCAGGCACAGAACGGCTTCGCCATCCTGTTTACGGTACGCAATCAGGACGGCGCGGCACCGTGGTCCACGATTGAAGACGTCAGCTTTACCAACAATCTCGTTCGGCACGTGGCCGCCGGCATCAACATGCTCGGGCGTGACGACAACAATCCGAGTCAGCAGGCCAAGCGCATCGCGATTCGCAACAACCTGTTCCTGGACGTCGGCGGGAGCTGGGGAAATGGACGGCTGTTCCAGCTGCTCGATGGCGTCAGCGGCGTCACCATCGACCACAACACCGCGTTTCAGACGGGCGGCATCGTGTTCGGCGGCGATCACCAGCCGCATCCCGGGTTCGTGTTCCAGAACAATGTCGTCATGCTCAACGAGAACGGCGTCATTGGATCGAGCGCCGGTGAAGGCAACGACACGCTGAAACGGTATTTCCCCGACGCCGTGTTCCGGCGCAACGTCATCATCGGCGGAACGGCAGGCCGCTACCCGTCCGACAACTTCTTCCCTGCTGTCCCCAAAGATGCCGGAGTGACGGTTCCGCAGGACAACAACATCCGCCTCTCACTCGCTCCGCGGTATACGGGCAAGGCCACCGACGGCCGCGACCCAGGCGTGGACCTCGATGCGATTGCCAACGCGCTGGATGGTCTCGACCAAGCGCTGCAGCCGCGCGCACGCGCGCAAGCGAGCGTCGGCGGCATGCCGCTGCTCGATTGGCGACCGAGCGCGGACACGATCTTCTGGACGTCGCTCCTGCTGATCGTCTACGTGTATGCCGGTTACCCGATGATCGCGGTGGTCCGTGCACGGCTCGCGACCAAGCCGCGGCGCAGGGCGCCGATCGAGCCGACTGTGTCCATTGTGGTCATCGCCCACAATGAAGCGGAGCGCATTGGTGGACGCATTGAGAACCTGCTCGCGCTCGATTACCCGCGGCACAAACTGGAAATCGTGATCGGCTCGGATGGATCGACAGATGACACGGTCGAACGCGCACGCCGATACGAACGATTCGGCGTAGCCGTTCGAGCCTTTCAGCAGCATCGAGGCAAACCGGCGGTGGTCAACGCGCTGGTGCCCCTTGTTTCCGGAGAGATCGTGGTGTTCGCGGACGCGCGGCAGCGCTTCGAGCCGCAGACCGTTCGCCAGCTCGTTGCCAACTTCGCGGACCCGCACGTCGGTGCAGCAAGCGGAGAACTGGTCATCACCGCCGGCAATGCCACCGCTCCCGCGGGCCATGGCGCCGCGATGTACTGGCGCTACGAGAAGGCCATTCGATCGGCCGAGGGGCGTGTCGATTCGACCATCGGCGCGACAGGGGCTATCTATGCCATCCGGCGCGCACTCTTCGAACCCATTCCAGAAGATACGCTGCTTGACGATGTGCTGATTCCGTTGCGCGTGGTTCGTCGCGGATATCGCGTGGTGTTCGAACCGGAAGCGCGCGCCTACGACGGCGCCTCGTCAACCGCGCTGCAGGAATTTGTCCGCAAGACGAGGACGATCGCCGGCATGTTCCAGTTGATGGCGCGCGAAGGCTGGCTGATCAATCCGCTGCAAAACCGCCTCTGGTTCGAAACGATCTCGCACAAGGTGCTGCGCGTTGCCCTGCCGATGCTCCACGTGTCCGTGTTTGCCGCGAACGTCGTCCTTGCTGATTCGGGGTTTTTTGGAGTGATGATCGCGCTGCAGGTAATGTTCTACGCTGCAGCGATGGTCGGCTTCATCCAGCGCGACGCGCGCCGTCGTGTGGTTGTCTTTTCCGCGCCGTGCGCGATGTGCCTCTTGCTGTGGGCAACGATCGTCGGCTTCTACCGCTTCGTGACGCACCGCCAGCAGGTCACATGGGAACGTGTGCCGGCACCAGCGACGCAGCGGGACGTGGCGGCATAACGATCGTTCGGATCGTTCGACTTTGTTATGGCAATTTGTCGAGCCGCTCGGCATTCTCGAGTGCGCGGCTCGATAGACGGTTCGGTGATGATGCCGCCTGGAACGATGCCACGGACGTTGGCGGCGCCGGTGTAGCAGCCACCGGCGCGTCACCAGCTGGAGCAGGCCCTCCGCTGCCGAAACCGATATTCCGCACCGTCCCGTTCGAATCGAAGAAGATCACATGCCCCCGCAGCGCTGCGGTGGCACTGTTGCCGCTCGTGTAGAACACGCTGCCGTTCTTGGCGTAGGTGACCGCCCCGTTGTTCACCGCGATGGTGAAGGTGTCGCCGGCGGCGAACCTCGTGTCACTCTTGTAAGCGCCGAACTCGCGTATTTCGGCAACACCTCCCTGCAGCCGAATCGCGAAATTCACGTCGCTCGGCGTCGTGCCGATGCCACCGCTACCGAGACCAACAAATCTCAACGAGGTACTGTCGTCGGTCGAAAACTGCAGCACGCCGCTGCCGCTCACCTGTTGATTGGAAACCGCCGTTCCATCGGGGCAGCCGCTGCAGCCACCGACCTTGGTGAGCGTGGCGCCGCTTTCGGCGACGTTCATCAGGCTCATCCATGTCGCGGCACCTGCCGAGGGCGCTGATGGTGACGGCGCCGGAGCAGGACTCGTCGGGGCCGGCGCACTGGGCGTCGGTGTCGTCGGAGCCGGTGTTGTGGGAGCAGGTGTGGGAGCAGGCGCGACAGGTGAAGGCGCCGTCGGCGCCGGCGCGCCCGGTGAAACACCCAGCTTGTTCTGCGGAATGCGGACGATGAATGCATCCTGACGGCTGGTGCCCATGTTCGCCGTCCAGATGAAGTACTCGCCCGTGACGTCGATATTGCCCGACGGAATCTTCCAGTAATCGTCGCTGCCGCCGCCCGATGCATTCAGGTCGGACATGTTCGGGGCGACGACCAGCGCCTGCATCGATCCGTCGAGACGGAAACAGACGATCTCGTTCACACGCGGCAGACTATCGCGGCTGGCGTTGCTGACACAGGCCATCTGGCCCGTCGACGGTGCGTTGGCGGCATTGCCATGCGCGATGTGGCCGATGCCCGAGCTCCACGAGCTCAATTCGTAGACCAGCGTGCCCTGACCGGCGATGTGACCGGTATCGCTTCCCGAAAGATCCTGCCCGAGCTGCCAGACGCGAACAGCGCCCGGCATCGCGTTGAAGTTATCCTCGGCAATCATGTACCCGTACCCGAGATCGGAGTGTCCGGCGGCGCCGTTCTCGTCGAGGAACAGCGTCTCGGCGCCGGTCTGCAGGTCGATGATGCGGTTGTCTTCGCCGTTTCTTCCGTCAACGTTCTCCTTGACGACAAGGTAACGTCCGCTCTTATCGATCTGGCACTCGTCGTAATCGCCCTTCGCGGCTATGAAGGTAGGTAGATTCGGTCGGCGATCGTCGAACGCGACGCATCCAAGCTCCTTATACGAGCCGCTGTCCTTCACCGTCGCCGAGTGGACGTGATCGTCGTTGCTCGAATGCATCTGCCAGATCACGCGTCCGGCGCCGAGAAGGCTCTCGACGTTGTAGACCTCGCTCATGGCGTGGCTCAGCACGTCGTAGCGCAGCATCCGCGGACCGTCGTTCATGTACAGCGTCGTCGGCTGGCTTGCGCTGAAGTACCACCCTTCGCCAGTCGCCCAGCTGTAAGGGCTGTCCGCCGAAAACAGAGGACCAAGATTCTGCGTCTCGCCGCTTCGCTTGTTGAAGCTGAAAAGCGTCGGGCCGCCGCCACCACGACGACGTTCCAGGCCGAGGAACACCAGCATCGTGTCGCTGCCGGTGTGGTTGTTGATGTTGCTCCAGTAGGAATATCCGACCGACAGCACGCAGTCTTGTCCGCCGCAGTCGCCGGCGTTGGTGAGGCGGATGCCAGTTGTCGAATACGGCGCCGGGAAGGTGAACACGCCGCGTGGCGGCACGAACGTCTGAATTTCACCCGCCGAGAGCTTCGGCCGCAGGCCGGCGCCGGTGGACGAATCCATGAATCCCCCCGACTGAGCCCACGCGGTGTTCTGCGAGACGACGATGACACACGCGGATGCGCACAGGAGCGAGAGAATCCGACGGGTACCAAAGAGCATGCTTCCTCCCCGCAGCTCTGGTCCCGTGGCGGAAGGCAAACTTCCGGTGTCCTCGCGATGGCACCGTCTGGGAACTTGTTGGAACCCGTGGAACCTGGCGAGTGATCGTGTGTCGGCCACCGAAGTCACAGGGCCTCGCGGACCCGGCGACCGACTGATTTAGTTGGGAAACCGAAACTGCTGGTGTGGCCCTAGTGCAGATGCAAGACCGTGCAGTTCGGCTTCGCGAAAACGTGAAAATGCTAGGACTTTCGCGTGGTGCTTCCGGCGACCTTTCTCCGGAGGGCTTAAAAGCGTCAGTGTTTTGGCGGCGTTATCTCAATTCTGTAAGCGCACACCGATAGCGCTCGCGACTGCCTTCGACAGCCACGCAATCGCCAATCGTGAGAAGGGACTCCGAAATCCGGGCCTATTTCCAGTTTGTGGCGGCGTATGCCTTGCACCAATTAAGCGCCGGACACCTCGGCCGTATGCAAGATTCCCTGCCACAACCTCCCCGGGTCGCCATCGTCGTTGCTTCGCGACGGATTGTTGGCGGTCATTCGGTGCAGGCGGGGCGATTGCTGGACGCATGGCGGACCGACGGCTCGGTCAACGCGTGGATCGTCCCTATCGATCCCGTGCCCCGCAGGCCGTTCGATCGACTACTCCACGTCAAGTACCTGCGGACGCTCGTCACCCAACTCTGGTATTGGCCACTGCTCGTTCGCGAACTTTGGCGCGCGGATGTCGTTCACGCCTTTTCGGCGTCGTACACATCATTCCTTCTGGCGCCCCTCCCAGCCGTCATCGTCGCAAAGTTGCTCCGCAAACCCGTCGTCCTGAACTACCACAGCGGCGAGGCGCCGGACCATCTACGCCGCTCGGCGGTTGCGCGGCTCGTACTTCGTCATCTTGTTGACGCCAACGTCGTTCCCTCGCCCTATCTCCGCGATGTGTTCCGGTCGTTCGACATCGACGCGGAGGTTGTGCCCAACATCGTCGATTTGCAGCAGTTCACCTATCGCGTTCGCGATCCGCTGCGGCCGCGGCTGCTGTGCACACGAAACTTCGAGCCGCTCTACAACCTGTCGTGCGTGCTTCGCGCGTTCGCGACGATCCAGGCGCAGTACCCGGCCGCCACGCTGACGCTTGTCGGCAGCGGTTCTCAAGACACCGCCCTACGGCAGGAGGCGGCTGCACTGCGCATCGAGAACGTGACGTTCGCGGGCCGCGTCGCGCCTTCCGAGGTCCACCGTTACTACGCGAACGCGGACATGTACGTGCAGGCTCCATCGATCGACAACATGCCGTTGTCACTGCTGGAAGCCTTCGCCAGCGGCCTGCCTGTGGTTTCGACGGACGTCGGGGGCGTGCCCTCGATGCTCCGTCACGGCATTGACGGTCTCCTGGTCGGCAATGACAACCCTGACGCACTTGCGGAAAGAGTTATCCAGCTGTTGCGTGATCCAGCCCTGGCGCACCGGCTCGCTGAATCGGGATATCGCACGTTAGCAGCGTATGAATGGCGCGTAGTCCGTAATGGATGGCTGCAGGCCTACCATCGCGCGCTCGGTCGACTCGATCAACGGGCGTCGGCACCCACCGTCGAGTCCACGCCGGTCAATCCCGCATGACGCGACGCCCTCTGCGCCGCATGAGACAGATGACGCTGGAGGAAGCGCGCTGGCGGACGCGTGAGCTTCTGGCCACATTGCGCGATCGCGTTCATTTCAGGATTCGAAGACCTGAGTGGCCGCACACGTGCCGTTCGTCGATCGCCTTTGCGGTGACGACCAAGCGACTCAACGAAGGCCAATCACGGTGCGTCATCGACCCTCGCTTGGCGCCGGTGATCCGCGACGAGATCCGCAGTCGATTCCCGAGCGCCGCCGCTGACGCCACGACGAGAGGGGACCGGCTTCTCGATGGTCACTATGACTTACTTGGTTATCAGGGGCTGACGTTTCCTGACTGGCATTCGGATCCAGTGCACCATCGCCGTGCTCCGTTCGTGTGCTGGGCGGAAGTGCCGTATCTCGATCCGTCAATCGGGGATCACAAGATCATCTGGGAGCTGAATCGTCATCAGTACTGGCTGCAGCTTGGCCGCGCGTACTGGCTGACCGGTGACGACCGTTATGCTCAGGCAATCATCGATCAGATGGACAGTTGGCTGGAGGGAAATCCGCCGCTGACAGGCATCAACTGGGCGAGCATGCTCGAGATCGGCTTCCGGGCAATCTCGTGGACGATGGCCATCCACTTCATCGCTCGCACCGGCCGTTCATTTCCAACAGCTCGTTGCCTGTTCGCACTCGAGCGCCAGTTGACGCACCTTGAAGAGCACCTCTCCTATTACTTCAGCCCGAACACGCATCTGACCGGTGAGGCGTTGGCGCTCTATGTCGTCGGACAGGCATTTCCTGAGCTTGATTCAAGCAAGCGGTGGGTCGACACCGGCCGTCGAATTCTCCTGCGTGAGATCGATCGTCAGATTCTGCCGGATGGCGGCCACGTCGAGCGGTCGATGCATTACCAGCGCTACACCCTCGATTTCTATCTGTTCGCGCTGCTGACAGCTCGTCGTGCGGGCGACCTACTGGCTGAGTGCGCGTTCGCCGGCGCCACCGCCCGCCTCGCGGAGTTCACGTGCGGCATCGCAGACGATGAGGGACGTCTACCGCTCATCGGCGATGACGATGGCGGGATGTTGTGGCCGATCGCGGGACGCGACTGCGCCGACGTGCGCGACTCGCTGGCAACTGCCGCGGTCGTTTTGAATCGACCCGATCTGGCGTCGTGGGGTGTCCAGGAAGAGACGTTCTGGATGGCCGCGCCGGAAGCCATCGAATTTGTTCACGAGCAGGCGCGGACCGCCGACGACGCGGCGCGGACCGGAGATGATGCGGCGCGGACCTTGTTAGGTCCGCGATCACGGGCCTTTCCTCACACCGGCTACGTGGTCATGCGCTCCACCCGCGACCATGCCGTGCTGGACACCGGCGCGCACGGCTTCATGAACGGCGGCCACGCACACGCAGATGCGCTGTCGCTGACGCTCACCATCGACGGCTGTCCCTTGCTTGTCGATCCGGGAACGGCCACCTACACGATGGATTTCCAGCTTCGCGACCGAATGCGCGGAAGCTTTAGCCACAACACCGTCTGCGTCGATGGCAAACCGCAGTCGATCCCTGCGGGCCCCTTCCACTGGGCGACTGCCGCCACCTCGCACCTGGAGGCCTGGCGGCGTAACGCACGCTTCGATTGGGCACAGGGTGCACACGACGGCTATGCACCGATCGCACACCGCCGATCGGTGATTCGGGTCGACGATGCCGGCTGGTTGATTGTTGACGAGGTTCGTCAGACGAAACCCGAAGGCGTCCGCGACGCAGTTCACACCGCCGCGAGTCATTGGCACTTCCATCCAGGATGGATGCTGCGCGAGGAAGGAATAGGGGTCCTCCGGGCGACCCATTTAGAAGGTACTGAGGCCTGGATGCTGTTCGACAGTGGGGATCTGTCACTCGTCCATGGCGATGACGAGGGTGGGCTGGGTTGGTACGCGCCCGTTTACGGCACGCTGCTGCCGACATGGACTGCGCGGGTCACACGCGAACTGCGACTGCCATATTCGATGGTTTCGTGGATCGATGCGGCCACGGGACCTGCGATTCCCGAGCTTCAACGAATTGCTACAACTAGCGACCCACACGGCGAGACGATCGCCGCGCGCGTCGTCAACGGCGATTTCGCGGCCGTCTATCTACTTCGCCCTGACGAACCGTTGTCGCGAGACGGTCGAGGTTATGGAGTTCTCGACTATCAGACCGATGCGCGAGTCCTCTATTTCCGCACTCGGGGCGAGATGCTTGTCGCTCTCGCGGTCGCAGACGCGAGCCATGTGCTTGCACTCCGCGATGGCTGGCTCAGTGTCGAAACAAGCGAACCGGTACGGGACCTTCACATCCAGTTGCATGATGACGTGCTGCAGCTATCCGCGTCGGAGCCGCCGCGGCAGCTGCGACTCCTCGGAGGCGCGCTCCTCGGACTTCGATCCATCCGACTCAACGGTCGTAGCTACCCACTGCCTGTTGGCGAGCCCCCTGACACTCTCTTGATCTCCGGCGTTGATTGGACGGCAACGCCGCTCGTCCGTTTGGGTGTGCGTTTTGCGTTGGACGAGATGCACCCCTCGAGGGTGTGAAAAGAATTTGCCTTTGAGGGAGAGTCAATGGTGAACACTTCGTCCAACGTTCCACGGATTTGGCTATTAACGGTATTTCTGGCGACTGCGGCCATCGCAACGTCAACTTGTGGAAGCGTCGACCCCACCCCGACTGCTCCGTCAGCGACGTCGCCCGCGCCCAGCCCGGCGCCCGCGCCGGCACCTGCTCCGGCTCCAGCGCCTGCACCTGCCCCGGCGCCAGCACCCGCACCGAGCCCGGCGCCATCTGGCGGCGGCCTGCAGGTAACGATTTCGCCGAACCCGGTCCCCTGGAGCGGCAACCTCATCCCGAACTGCTCCTTGCCCAACACATGGACCTATACGCAGATCCTGGACAACGTCGGCTCGGTGGAAATCACGCTCAGCGATCGGGCTGACTACATGGATAACGCACTTGCCACCCAGAAGAGCGGGCTCGGAATCGTGATTCCGCCCGGCTCCAAGACAACACTGACCACACGGTGGTGCAGCGCGAACTCCTTCGAGCACCACACACGAACCGACTTCACCGGCAGCGATGCGAGAAACAACCGCATCAATTTCAAGGGCCCGGAAGTCACGCTGTCGAAGAAGTAGTCAGCCGGGCGGGAATCGGGAATCGGGATTCGACATCGATTCGTTCGATCACGAAACGAATCCCGGATCTCGGATCCCGGATCCCGGCAGCGAAGAAACCCATGGGCGGCATTATCGGCAAACTCAGCTTCGACTCGAATGAGGTCCTGGCGCCGACCGTCTTCGATCGAATGCTCGACGCATCGAGTGGAAAGCGCGCCGAGGTGCGTGGCGTGTTTACGGCGCCAGGCATCGCTCTTGGCTGGTGCGGCGTGCGCGATGGCCTCGTCGCGCCCATCCTTGAAACATGTGTCGGGGCGAGCGACGCAGGCAACATCCGAGTGGTGGCCGATTCGCAGTTGATCAATGCGGGCGAACTGCGCGACACGCTGGAACGCGGCGGCCATCGGTTCGCAATGCGCACCGACGCGGAACTCGTCGCGCACGCGTACGATCGTTGGGGAACGCGCGCGTTCGAACGCTTGCGGGGCCCTTTCGCGTGCGCCGTCTGGGACGGCACCAACCGACGGCTCGTCCTCGCTCGCGATCATGTCGGCGTCCGCGGCCTCTATTTCGCAGTACTGCAAGGCCACGGCATCGTCTTCGCCTCGGACGTTCGCGCGCTGTTGTGCGATCCTGGCGTCGCGCGCGACTGGTGCCCGAATGGGATCGATACCTATCTCGCGCTCGGATACATTCCGGCGCCGCTGACCGCCTTTCGTCACATCAGCAAGCTTCAGCCCGCGCACTATCTGCTCGTTGAAGGGCGACGACTGCACCTCGAGGAATACTGGGATTTCTCCACGCCGCGCACCGCGACACGATCGGGTTCGGTCACCGCGATTGCTGCAGGTTTAAGAACGGCCGTACGCCACGAACTCAGCCACCGGGAACACGAGGCGGTGCTCTACTCCGGCGGCACCGCGTCATCCGCGCTGTTGGCCGTGACCCCAGCGACACTGGGAATACCGATTACGGTGCATACGGAACAGGACCCGGCCGAGCTGGCACGGAGCGGTAAGGCCGCGTCGCTGCTCGGTCGGACGCGTGAGCTCGAGGAACTCGCGAAGCCTGTCTCATCACTCGTTGAGACGGTTGCCGCAGCGAGCGGTGAGCCGTTCGCCGACCCATCGGCGGTGACGCAGCTCGCGATCTACACCGCGACTGCGCGCCACAAGGACGTCGCACTCGCAGGCCACGGAGCCGCCATCCTCTGGGCCGGACGCGACCGACGCGCACTGCGTTCATGGTTTGCTCCGGAGAGCGGCGATGAATCCGCGGCAACGCACGAAAACGCCGTGTGGGAAGACCAGCGCCGCCGATCCATCTACACACGCGGTTTCGCGTGGAAGGTTCGCGACACGAACCCCTTCAGCTGGCATCTGGAACGCTGGAGATCGCGAGCCGATGATGCGCCGCCCGATCGGGTGCGCTATGTCAACGCCCGAACGCTGCTACCGGACAACGTCCTTGCCATTGCCGCCAACACGGCCAACGCGGCCGGAATCACGCTGCGCTTTCCGTTTCTCGACTATCAGATGACCGAGCTCGCCATGCAGACACCGGTGATGGTCAGCCGTCGCGGTGGTTCCGCGATGTACGTCATCCGTGAGCTATTTGCGTCACGGCTGCCACGACGGCTGCGGCCCCCCGTGTTTCACCAACCGGTGCGCAACCGCTGGCTTGCTCCCTTGCTCACCGCACTCGTGCCCAGTGTGCTTCTCGGGCCGCGGTTCGACGGACGCGACATTGTGTCGAAGCCGACGCTGCGACGGTTATGGAATGAGCACCTGACGGCTCGGACGGATCACTCGCGGCGCCTCTGGTCGCTGCTGATGCTCGAGTTCTGGTTTCGTGAATTCATCGACGGTGATGCGGCGGCCGAGCCGCTGGAATACGCCGTGCTAAAGAAAGCGTCCTGACATGTGTGGCATTGCTGGAATCATTGCCCGCGACCGGCTGGCGCCTGACGATGAGGCGCGCGCGGTTGCGATGCGCGACGTCATCAGCTACCGAGGTCCCGACGGCGTCGGCCTGTACGCCGATGATCGGGCCGCCCTTGCCCATCGACGTTTGAGCATTGTCGATCTCGCTGGCGGTCACCAGCCGTTGTCGAACGAAGCGGGCGACATCTGGGTCACCTACAACGGGGAGATCTACAACCACGCAGAGGTGCGGCCTCATCTAGAGACGGCTGGGCATACCTATCGAACGCGTTCCGACACGGAAACCATCGTCCATGCGTACGAGCAGTGGGGCGACGACTGCGTGCATCGCTTCCGCGGCATGTTCGCATTCGGTATCTGGGATGTCCGCAGGCGCCGGCTGCTTCTGGCGCGCGATCGCCTCGGGGTGAAACCGCTGTACTGGGCGCTCGTTGGCGACCGGCTGCTCTTCGCGTCCGAGATCAAGGCGATTCTCCAGAGCGGATTGATCGCGCCGCGTCCAAACCGCGCGGTTTTTTCCGAAGTGCTCGCCACGCGCGGGACCGCGGGTATCGAGACGATGTTTGAGGGGATTTACAAGCTCCTTCCGGGACATCGTCTTATCTTCGAAGACGGGTGCGTCAGAACAGAGCGCTACTGGGAACTGCCCCTGGACGGTCCCGATCCAGAGTTGGATCGCCTCGGCGACGCCGCCATCATCGATCGATTCCGCACGCTGCTGCAGCAATCCGTCCGGCTACGTCTGATGTCCGACGTGCCGCTCGGAATGTTTCTGTCCGGTGGCATCGACAGCAGCGCTATCGCCGCTCTGATGGCACGTGAAATCGATAGACCGGTTGACACGTTCTCGGTTGCCTTCGCGGATCGCCGCTTCAGCGAGTTGGAGTACGCGCGGGCCGTCGCGCGCGCAATCGGCGCGAACGCGCATGAAATCGTCATCGACGACCACGACTTTTTCACCGCGCTTCCACGCCTCGTCTGGCACGAAGACGAGCCGATTGCCCATCCGTCGAGCGTGCCGTTGCATTTCGTATCAATGCTGGCGCGCCGGCACGTCACGGTCGTACTGACGGGCGAAGGCAGCGATGAACTGCTCGCCGGATATGGCAAATACCCGCGCGCGGTCATCAACTGGCGCGCCGGAACGGTGTACGAATCCATGGTCCCCGCCGCGCTCCGCGCGAGGATCGCGCATTCAGTGGTGCCGCGGCTGCCTGGCCGCGCGGGACACTATGCTCGACGTTCGTTTTTGGCAATGCCGCGAAACGTTGCGGCGATGTTTCTCGACAACTTCGCCGGGGTGTCAGTCCGACAGCAGCGAGAGCTTCTCTTGCCTGAGGGAATCGGCGGCGACGATCCGTACGCGTCGTCGCTTGCGTACTTCCACCAGGTCAACGGCGCCAGCGGCCTTCTCGGTCGCCTGCTCCATACCGACATCAAGACCTATCTGGTGGAATTGCTCATGAAGCAGGACCAGATGAGCATGTCGGCTTCCATCGAGAGCCGCGTGCCGTTTCTGGATCACGTGCTGGTCGAGTTCGCGGCGCGGCTGCCCGACAGGCTGAAGCTTCGAGGGTTCACGACAAAACGAATCCTGCGCGAAGCCATCCGTGGGCTGCTGCCCAAAGAAATCCTTTCACGACGAAAGATGGGCTTCCCTGTTCCGTTCGCCGATTGGACACGCGATCGGTGGCAACCCGTTGTGCGGGACGTACTGCTCGATCGGCGCACGCGTGAGCGGGGTTTCATGAACGCTCAGGCAGTGGAACGCCTCCTCGATGCGCATCAGAAGGGCACCGTTAATGGCGGTGACGCTATCTGGGCGCTCATGAACTTCGAACTGTGGTTCCGGACGTTCATCGATGGAGAGGGCGTTCAGACGTTATCGGAGGTGCAACCCCGTGCGGCATCCACTGCCGCTCCGCTTTCCCCTTCCCCCTTCAAGCTTCCCCCTTCTGCGGAGAGGTTATGAGAGTTTCGATATTCGGCCTCGGCTATGTCGGCAGTGTATCGGCTGCGAGTTTCGCGGCCGATGGACACGACGTTGTCGGTGTGGACGTCAATCCCGACAAGGTCGCTGCCGTCACCAGCGGCCGCAGTCCCATCGTCGAGCCAGGTCTCGATACGCTTCTGGAAAGTGGCGTCGACGCGCGCCGGCTTCGCGCGACCACCAGCACCGCCGAAGCCGTTGCCGAGAGCGACCTGTCATTGATTTGCGTCGGAACCCCGAGCCGCAAGAACGGTAGTTTGGATTTGAAGTACCTGATCCGTGTCTGCGAGCAGATCGGCGATGCCCTCAAACAGAAGGCTACTTATCACGTCGTCGTCGTTCGCAGCACCGTGCTACCTGGGACGACGCACGGTCACGTCATCCCGACGCTTGAAGCACATTCAGGCAAGAAGTATGGCGAGGGGTTCGGCGTCGCGGTCAATCCCGAATTTCTTCGAGAAGGAACGGCGCTGAAGGACTTCCGGCACCCGCCGCTGACACTCGTTGGCCACAATCATGCCGCGGATGCGGGACCAACCAAGGCCCTTTACGACCGGATTGAGGCGCCGCTGTACAGCACGAGCATCCGCGTCGCCGAGATGATGAAGTACACCAGCAACGCGTGGCACGCGGTGAAAGTCGTCTTCGCCAACGAGATTGGCAACCTCTGCAAGCGAGTCGGCATCGACAGCCATGAAGTCATGGACATCTTCTGCCGTGACGAGAAGCTGAATATCTCGCCCTACTACCTGAAACCAGGCTTCGCCTTCGGTGGTTCGTGCCTGCCGAAGGACGTCCGCGCCTTGCAGTACCGCGCGCGCGAAGTGGATCTCGAGATGCCGCTCATCAATGCGTTGCTCGGAAGCAATCAGCTGCAGATCCGCCACGCACTGGACCACATTGTCGACACCGGCAAGAAGCGAATCGGCATACTCGGGTTCAGCTTCAAGGCGGGCACCGACGACCTGCGAGAATCACCGATGGTGATTCTCGGCGAAGCGCTTCTCGGGAAGGGGTACGAGCTGTGCATCTACGACCGCAACGTATCAATGGCGCGGTTGATGGGTGCAAACAAGGAATACATCGAGCAGCAGATCCCTCATCTCTCGCGCCACTTGTGCGACTCGGTGGATGACGTCATCGCGCGGAGCGATGTGATTGTGATCGGCAACGGCGCGCCCGAGTTTTCCGACGCGGTCGCCCGCTGCCGGTCCGATCAGACGATCATCGACCTGGTGCGGATCCCAATCGACTTCGCAGCGCTGCAGGCTCATTACGATGGCATCTGCTGGTAAATGGGCCTCCAGCACGTGTTTCGTTTCTTTCTCACCTGGTGGGGCGCGTACGCCCTCGGCGCGCTGGACGCAAGCATGGTGTTCTTCCTCCCCTTCGGCATCGACGCAGTCGTAATCTACCTGTCCGCGCGTAACGGCATGTTCTTCTGGATCTATCCGCTGCTCGCCACGGCGGGATCGGTGACCGGTGCCGCGGTGACCTACTGGATTGGTCACAAAGGTGGCGAGCTCGGTCTCGAACGACTGATACCGCGCGGTCGGTTAGAGCGATTCCGGAAGCGCGTTCAAAAAGGGGGCGCCGTCGCGATGGCCATCCCCGCCCTGCTCCCTCCCCCCTTTCCGCTCACGCCCTTCGTACTGACATGCGGAGCGCTGAAAACGAATCGATGGATCTTCTTCCCGACTTTCGCCGCAATGCGGCTGATTCGTTTCGGCAGCGAAGCGGTGCTGGCGCGGATCTACGGCCGCGGCGTGCTGCGCCTGCTGGAATCCGATGCCTTCCAGCGGGTGATCGTCGGCTTCGTGATCATCGCGGTACTCGGAACGATTCTCTCGGCGGTCATGCTCTGGCGAAGTACACGGCAGCCACGCTTGAGGACCGCGTAGCGGTGCAACAGGTGCGCTTCGCACCTATCGCACCACGCACCTATCGCACCAGCCTCCAGTCTCTCGTCTTCGCCAGTTCACGTGCAAAGCAGGCTTCGGCGCGAAGTTCGGCCTCGCGCTGTGCCGGGGCTGATACTGCGAGCAGCAGCTCAGCATCGGAAGGACACCGCGTTCGCGAGGATGCCGGCTGCCCAGCCGACGCGTCAGAAAAATATCGCGCCGCTCCGACCCGAACCCACGCGGGACGTCCTGCCAAGGGACCGGCAACCAGCAGCTCGGCCACGGCGATTCGCACCGTCGCTTCAATCCCGCCTCGCTGAGCCAGCACGGCGACGGGCGCCAGGTCGATCGCCGTGCCCTCGGCTACCTCGCTCACCCACCAGGGCCGGTTGGTCGCCAGCCTGAAGCTGTCCAACGTCTCGTGAAGACGGACAGTGATGGGCAGGACAGTCGTTCCGAGAGAGCGCGCGAGTTCCTCATGCGCGGTGACAGCCATTCGCTCGAGCGACGAGGCTACGATCGGCGAGGAACGTGGAACTGTGACCCGAACACCGCTGTCACGCGGTACGACAGTGGCCGCTGGCGCGACTGCCGGTGCGCGGGCGATCGCCCGCGGTGGCGGGCTTGCCGCCGACGACAACGTCTCGTTGGGAGACGAAATCGCTGCGAGTGAAGTTAACTGGAGACCCGGGTAGTACTGCGCCAGAATCGCCGCCGCCGATTCACCCCGCAGCGCACGGCGTCCGGCGCCGATCACGCACATGCCGACGCCGTGTCCGAAGCCGCGGCCGGTGAAGCGCAACTGGTCGCCATGTTTCTCGACGGTGAATGCCGTGCTTCTCAGTTTTGTTGCGCCGACCGCCAGGCGGAACTGGTCGCCGGCAATTACGTCCGGCTGCAGCCCCGATAGCCGCAACTTCGCCACCCGCCCTGACGATGTGCGCGCGTCGACGCGAATGTCTCTCAGGCGATCGCCCTCGAAGCCGACGCCTGTCAGGACGCGCCGCACCTCGGCTATCGAAAGGTCAACCGTCCACTCCGGATCGTCATCGCACACATCGTCGGGTCGTGACAGCAAATAGGGATAGTTCGCACCCGGCCATACATCCGCGGCGCGTTCTGACCGCCCACCGCAGGATGCAGAGTAGAACACCTCGGCGATCTCGCCGTGCCAGGTCAGCACCTGGCCGACGGTCGCCATGGCCGCGCGCCGGGATGTCGGCGTCGAAGGTCGCGGCACCTGACAGTGCGTGCTGTCGCACAGGTCGTAGCCATCACGGGCGTGGCGGTCGACGTTCTTCAGGGTGTAGGTGCGAACCGCAATCGCGAGCGCCTGCTGCGCGGCATCGCCAGCCTTCGGGTCCGCTTCTCCCGCCAGCACGCGCGCCACGTACACCTCCAGGGGAACGGGCGTGACGTGACCGTCCGCGACGGATCCAAGTCGAATCGTCCGGCCGGCGCTCGCCGCGGCAAGATCTGTTTCCGCGACATCGCCTTGTGCAGGGACCCTCATTGCAAGCGGAACGAGGACACTGGCTGCGAAGACCACACAGAAGCAGATGCGCTTCGTTCGGTTCTTCACAGACGATTCGTGCACCCGGGACTGCACCGACACGGAATCAGCTTTTCGCCATCCGTGTAGTAGTTGTAGGTCAGTTCTTCACCAGGATTGATATTGCGCGACGCGCGTATCCAGATTGTCTGGCCGATGATGTGGCTATAACAATTCGGCGAACACGAATGATTGATAAAGCGCGCGAGGTTGCCGCCGACGTTCGCGTCGCGCACCCAGCGCCGATTCACCGTAAAGCACCAGATGCACCCTTTCGCGAGATATCTGGTCTCGCGTTTCAGGCTTTCCTTGTGATCGATTAACTCACCTGCGTAATCGATAATCCGCTTGTTTTTCGTGATTGGCTGTGCGGCGAAGACTCCCCATCCATGAACGCTGGAGCGTCGCCGCACGATTCTAGGGAAGTCGGGTTCGTCCACCATCTGTTCAGAGAGGATAACAGGAGAATCTGTTCGACAGGGGCCAGTAGCCGCCGACGAGCACCGCGAATCCTAGATGCTCATTGCGCTTTTACGGCCAGACGAAGATCTCGAAATCGTGCACCAGCACCCTTACTGATCCAGCGCCAGACACCATTGCGAGCCCGACACCAACCGCCGTCAGCTTTGGCGCGTTCGGATCCGACATGACAAACGGGTGCGTCCAGCGCCGTTCGGCCCAGACATGTCCGGGCGTACGAAGACGAGAACGTCCTTCCCCGGTGATGCGGTTGAAGTCGGTCTCGAGCTGAAAGGTCCGCGGGCTCAGGATCGGGTACGCCTGTTCGAATGGGATGAGCTCGCTCGTGGGCGACGGCTGCGGTGGCGACGTCGTACCCGACCCGGCGCCAAGCGCGATCACGCCGCCCTCGCGCACTTGATGCGTCGCGCCGACATGGGCCGTGACCGTGTTGTCGTCCGTCTTGTCGCCGTCGCGGCCGATCACAGTCGCCGCCCACTGATCGCCCGTACTCGCCGGAAGGATCGTGGGAAGCGCGTAGTTAGCGCGCAGGCGGAAGTGCGGCAAGCCGTCGAAAGGACTGTGCGGAAGATCGGCAATCGGCAGCGAACAGATGACCGCGACCCTGGGAGACGTGGCTGACAATTTGGTGATTGTCAGCGCCAGGAATTGCACGTTTGGATCGGTGGGCGCCGTTGGGCCCGCCATCGGCAGCGGCCCCCGAACGGGGTGCGCCTGTTCATCAGGAGCTCCTGTCGTGCTGACCCAGAGCACGCCGTCGCCGCCCAACTGATTCACTTCAACTACCGCCGCGTTGTGAACGAAGCGGACAGCATAGACGAGCACCGGCGGTGGGTGCGAAATCGGCGGGTGCGGAATCGGCGGCTGCGTCACGGACCACCACCCTCATGTCTTGCCGGACCGGGCCAGGATGCAGCGGCGAAGCTGATGGCCCTATTGCACGGCGAAGTTACGAGAATCTAAGTAAACGAGCTCAGACCCGGTTTCCTTGCGCAACATTTCGATGCACGCATCGACCAAATCGAAAATTGCAGCTGACTTCCTCGAGCATCATCGGTGAGGTCCCCATTTGTTTATCGAGGCTCCCTCTGATTTCACGTGCATCATCTTCGGGAGCTCTTTTCAACCGCGCGATCGTACGCTCGCGCATATGAGGCTGCGGACGTGAAATCGCGCGGTAATCAGTTAGTAGATTGACGCGCCTTTTTGGTATCGACGTTTCACACAATCATTTAACGGTTCTGTCGATCGATCAGTACAGGAGATAATAGGCGGCAACATGTCGAGAAACGTCGGCGCGCGCGAGCTCGTTCAGGCCTGGGGCCGCATCCTTACGGGCCACCGCCCGAATCTGTCCATCGAAATCACACGAGAATGTCCGCTTCGTTGTCCCGGCTGTTACGCGTATGGCGACGATCATCTTGGCGGCGGCGTCACGCTGCGCGGCCTGGCGGACTACAAAGGCGACGAGCTGGTGACACGCTTCATGGCGCTCGTCGACCGACATCGCTGCCTGCACGTGTCGATTGTCGGTGGTGAGCCGCTCGTGCGATATCGCGAGCTTGGACGAATCCTCCCGATGCTTGCCGAACGTGGCGTTCACGCGCAGCTCGTCACCAGCGCGGTTCGTCCAATTCCATTGGAGTGGAGCGAAGTGCCGCGCCTTCAGATCGTCGTGTCGATCGACGGTCTTCAGCCGGAGCACGACCTCCGACGCACACCGGCCACCTATGACCGGATCCTGAAGCACATCGAAGGACATCAAGTGACCGTCCACTGCACGGTCACGCGTCAGCAGGTCCGCCGCGACGGATATCTCGAGGAATTCCTTACGACGTGGGAAGCAAACCCGCATACACGTCTGATCTGGATCAGCCTGTACACGCCGCAGAAGGGTGAAATCTCGGGCGAACGGTTGACGCCGTCGGATCGCGCGCGTGTGATTGCCGACCTGCGTCGTCTGCGGCCGCGGTTTTCGAAGCTGCAGATGCTGGATGGGATGCTGAACGTCTACGCCAAGCCGCCGGCCTCACCCGATGAGTGCGTGTTCGCTCAGACGACCGAGTGCTACTCCTCGGATCTCGAGCGGCGGATTACCCCATGCCAGTTCGGCGGCAACCCTGATTGCTTGAACTGCGGATGCATCGCTTCGGCGGGCCTGGAAGCAATCGGCCGTCACAAGCTGCGGGGCGGGATTCCGGTCGGCCGGATCTTCTACGCGTCGTTGCAGGTGGGACGAACAGTCGAACGGGTCCGCAAGGCCGCGTCGTAACTCGTAGGGCCGAGCTCTAGTCGGCCCTTCGCTCGGTCACGCGTTCAGCGGGCAACGACCTCCGCGATCACTTCTTCCCGCTGCTTCTCTTCCTTCTTCGCCTCTTTGGCTTCCTTGGCACCAAGCTCGGTCTTCGCCCAGTCCATCTCGAACGTTTCGAGCAGCCGCTTGACGGTTTTCGGCTCCTTCACGATCAGTCCGACTTCGCGGCGAGCGTCGAGCTCCATGGCGCGCAGGCTCTGGCTGCCGACAAAGGCCGTATCCCCGTCGCGAACCATCGCGCGAACATGGAGCCGGAGGCCCGGGGCCTTTTGCACGCGCATGTTGCCACCCCGTTTTGAGACCTTGCCGATGATGCGCACGTCAAGGCCGGCTTTGATGCGCTGATTGATCAACCGGATCATCTGGAGATCGGTAACCTTCGGATCGTAAATGAGGAGCTGCTTGCGCGCGCGTTTGATGAACGTGGCGAGAATCTCGCGCGCGTTCTCCGGGCTCACGACAAACGCACCATCTTCCTGCGGCTCGTACTCCTGCCGCAGCGTGTCCGCCTCGAAGAGGCGGATCGCCTCAGTGACCGCTTTCCGGTCGCGCGTCACGATGCCGAAACTGCGGCTTTTGAGGTCGAGCGCGGTGAAGTTGAAGCCGTACACGTGCAGCTCTTCGCGGTCCACGATCATCAGCTTTCCGTGATAGCGCACGAACGCATCGCCCGTGCGGGCGACGAGAATGCCTTTCTCGAGCATGTGCAGTTCGAGCTGCCGCAGCCGCTTGTCGCCCTGCGAGCTCTCGTGCGCGATCAGCGCGCGCACGACGACCCCGCGGTCGCGGGCCGCCACGAGCTCTTTTTCCATCGGTTTCAGGTCGAAGCGGAAAATCATGACGTCGATCGACTTCCGGGCCTGTTCGATCGTTTCGAGCAGTGGCTTGATGCCGTCGGTCGGCTGGACCTTGAGCTCCACGTATCCTCCCGCGTCACGCTTCACGCGTGCGGCTCGAAAGCCGCGCGTGTGGGCGTTTGGGCGCGCGGCCGCCAGCTCAACCGTGAGCCCGGCCGGGTTCCTCATGTCTGATCAGAGCAAAGAGCTGGCCGTTGCTGACGGAAGAATAGGCCTAAAGGTCGTTGCCCGAATAGGATTGATTAAAGGATTTGTTGCAGAGAGGAAAATCGGGAACGATGTTGTCTTCCAGCGCACGTGCAAGCGCAGGCCAGTTGAAAAATGACGGATCGACGATCTTCACGCGGTGAAGTCTCCCGCGGTCGTCCGCCATCACCATATGGACGAGACGCCCGCGCCAGGCTTCGACAATCCCGAAGCTCGGCGTGAACGGGCGCAGCGTCAGGCCATCGCTGCAGACGCGGGCTGGTGCCGCGCGCTGGAGCACCTGTTCGATGACAAATAGTGCCTGCTTCGTCTCACGCACGCGCATCTGCAGCCGTGCCCGCACGTCCGCGCTGTCCTCGACGATTGGCGCAAAGTCAAACCACTGATAGGCCCCCGACGGGAGATCGCGTCTCACATCGTGCGATAGGCCGGAGGCACGGGCGACATAGCCGACAACGCCGAAGTCGCTGGCTACGGTTGGATCAAGCCATCCGGTTGTATCGAGACGGTCCGCCACCAGCGTGTTTTCAAGGGACAGTTGGATAATTTCCTCGAAATCCGACACAACGCGCTCGACCTCCGGCACGATACCTGCGGCATCCGTCATCCGCACCGCTACGCCACCGGGAATCACGGCGCCCCGCATCAACCGGCTGCCGGCAATCGTCTTGTTCAGGCGGAGGATCCGCTCGCGAAGGCGCATGCAGTGCGCCTGTGCGACGGGGAATCCCGTGTCCGCAATGACGGCGCCGGCATCGGTAATGTGGTTGTAGACGCGCTCCAGCTCGAGCAGGACCGTCCGCCAAGCTTTGGCACCGTCGGGTATTTCGAGGCCGGCGAGCGACTCGACAGCCTCACAAAATGCCACGGCGTGGCCGACGGTGGTGTCACCGGAGACACGTTCCGCGAGGGCGACCGCATCCTCAGCCCGTTGGTTCACGAACAGTCTTTCCGTCCCTTTGTGGGTGAAGTAAAGCCGGGCTCGCATCTTGAGCACCGTCTCGCCGAGCACGTTGAAGCGGAAATGACCGGGCTCGATGACGCCTGCGTGGACAGGACCGACCGGGATTTCGTACACGCCGTCGCCCTCGACCGCGGTGAACGGAAATGGCTGGCCATCGTCAGCGAACTGAGGAATGACGGCATCCGATCGCAACGGATGGAACGATTCCGGCCAGAAGCCGTGGCGGACCAGGGGGCGTGGGTCCGGATGCCCTTCCGGGATGATGCCGAGCAGATCGCGCATTTCGCGTTCGAATCGCGAAATTGGAAATGATAGGGCGGCAAGGCTTGGGATCGACGATGCGTCGCGCGGCAGCGCAACGCTGATGTGCTGCAGTTGCCATGGGACGCGCCGCAGCCCCAGCAAGTAGTGCGCGTATATCGCGTTGGCCGACGGCCGATCCTCGCCGGCGACGAGCAACACCACCGCGCCACGGTCCTTAATCAGCATCTGCATGACGCGCGCGAGGTCGCCGACGTCGATTTCCATCGAGTCGATCACGGACGGATCACCATCACTGCCTTGCTGAGGAGCATCTGCAACGGCGCCGGAATCGACAGACCAAGCCACGCGAGTAGTACGACGGGAACGCTCAAGAGAAGCACGGCACCGCTTGCCCGCTCGCCCTGCGCGATTCCAGTCGGCGGCTCGCCGAACAACATCCGATGCAGCTGTACCAGCAAGGACCCGAACGCGATCAGCAGCAGGATGAGGACTGCCGTGGTCAGCAGTGGATGGCCGGCCGCCCATCCGGCTTTGACAATCAAGATTTCTGAGAGGAACAGGCCGAATGGCGGCAGCCCGCCTAACGCAAACATGCCGGCCGCAATCAGCACCGCCGTCTTCGGTGCCGTCGCAAGCAGACCTCGCGTAGCCGAGATCGTTCCCGAGCCGAAACGGTGGAGGACGCGGCCAGACAGCAGAAATGTGGTGCTCTTCGCCAGCGCATGGCCTGTCAAGTGCAGCAGGGCGGCAAACGTGCCGAGCGGACCAAGGGCGAGGCCGAAGCACGCCAGACCCATATGCTCGATGCTCGAGAACGCAAGCAGCCGTTTGAAGTGCGTTTGCGAAAGAAGACTGAGGCTGCCCACGGCAAGCGTCGCGAGCCCGACGACGATCAGGAGTGAATCAGTAAACACGGAGCCAACCGCCACGTCGACGATCACCTTCCATCGCGCGACGGCATATAACGCGACGGCCAGCAGGACGCCCGACATCATCGCGGACAGCGGTGACGGCGCCTCCGAATGCGCGTCAGGGAGCCAGGTGTGCGTTGGCGCAAGACCCGCCTTGGTCCCGAATCCGACCAGCAAAAACACAAACGCCAGGCGCGCAACCTGCGGGTGCAGCGCCGTCGCGGCTTCCCGCAGGGCTGTCCAATGGAGCGCCACGTTGATGTCCACGCCCGTCGCTGCGACGTCCACGTACGCGAGCACTGTTCCCGTGAACGCGAGCGCAATCCCCACCGACCCGATCAGCAGGTACTTCCAGGACGCATCGACCGACGCCTTCGTTCGGTGCAGCGGAATCAGGAGCGCCGACGTCACCGTCGTGGCCTCGATAGCGACCCACATCAGGCCCAGATTCACCGTGCTCACCGCGACGAGCATCGTGAATGCAAACAGATTGACGTAGATGCGAAACGTGCGTATTTCGGCGGCCTGCGAGTGCTCTTCGCGTGCGGTACCGGGGCCGAGCGCCACCGCCAGCGTCGCCACCGACGCGATGAGCACCGCAAGCAATGCGGACAACGCATCAATCCGCCACACCTCCCCCACCACGACCGGTGTGCCGCCCGTCGCCAGACGAACAGCTATCGCGCCAGCCGCGACCAACGATATGGGCATCGTCAGTACGTTCAACCATGCGACCCGTGCCGGTGCACGCCGTACCCCGAGGGCGAGTACACCGGCGGCAAACGGCGGCGTCAGCAATGCGAGCACGACCATCAGATCCATTCCGGCTATCCTTCAGTCCGCTGACGTGTCGTGAATCTGGTATACGACCGCCTGCATGACGAGCACGCCGAGCAGCACATCGAGGAACACGCCCAACTCCACGATCAGCGGCACGCCGTACGCGCCAAGCAGAGCCAATAGCGCGATCCCGTTCTCGAGCATGAGAAAGCCTACGATCTGCGCGATCACTTCGCGGCGGCTCACGACAATGAAAAGGCTGACAAAGACGAGTGCGAGCGCAATGGGAAGACCGCCACGCGTCGGCAGGTTCATCACCTCCGCCAGGGGGCGTGAAATCTCGTAGGCAGCCACGGCGAGGGCGCCGGAGACGAGCAACGAGGTCTCGGTGTTCAGGAGCGGACGCAGTTCTCGCGCGCTCTGGCGTTTCGCATCCATTCCCGACAGCACCGACGGCACGATCCAGCCCTTGACGACGAGAATCATGAATGACACGAAGAACAGCTCGGACGCTCCGCCGTAGGACGCGACAACTGCGCCGGTCACGGCGAGCGCAATCGATTGGGTTCGAAACGCCGTGATGTACGCGCCTGCATGCCGCCGCCAGAGCACGACGAGCGCCAGCAGCAGCATCGCGCTGGCCGCGGTCATCGTGATGCGCGAGAACGCGGCTTCCATTTACTTGGTGAAGAACGACGAGGCCGCGCCTAGGAGTGCCAGGGTAAATGACAGCGCCAGCAACTCCGGCACGCGGAACAGCCGGAGTTTGGCGACCCGCGTTTCGAGCAGTGCGAGAAGCAAGCCGAGAATCGCGAGCTTGACGACGATCGCGCACAGGCCGACGGTCAGAGCAGCCGGTACCAGCGACGTCGCCATTCCCCACGGCAGGAACAGGTTCGCGGCGAGCGTGAGCAGCAACGTCAGGCGGACGGCCGCCGCCCATTCAATCAGCGCGAGATACGGACCCGAATACTCGAGAATCATCGCCTCGTGAATCATCGTCAGTTCCAGATGCGTTGACGGATTGTCAACCGGCAGTCGTCCCGTCTCGGCAATCAGCGCAATGAGGAATGCGGCGAAGGCCAGCGCGTGACCCGGACCGATCGCATACGCGGGGGTCTTGAGTACCGTTCCAGTAATGGCACCGAGGCTGGTGGATCCCGTCGTCAGCGCGAGCGTCAACACGGCAATCGCGATGGTCGGCTCCGTCAAGGCGGCGACGGTCATCTCGCGGCTCGAGCCCATGCCACCGAAGGCGGTGCCGGGATCGAGGCCGCCCAGCGCGAGAAAGAAGGTCCCGAGCATCAGCAACGCGGCGAGCACGAAGAGATCGCCCACCAGGTCCGCGGGTTGTACGGTTGATACCACCGGCGCAAGAGATGCCGCCGCTGTTGTGGCGCCGACGATCGCAAATGGCGCGACGTGAAAGATCCACGAGGCACTCTCGGCGATCACCATCCCCTTACGGAATGTCTTGCGCAGTTCGCGATACGGCTGGATGATGGTTGCGCCGCGACGCCCCTGCAACCGGGCCTTGATCAGTCGGACGTACCCGACAACGGCGGGTGCAATGACGATGAGGAACGCTGTTTGAGCCGCGATCACGAGTGCGTCAGTCATCAGCGGATCCATCTCGAGATGACGAACAGCAGCAGCAGCGCGCCTGGAAGAAGAGCAAGGTAGAAATGGATCGATCCGCTGTGCAGCTGACGCATCCGGTCAGATACGCCGCGCGTCGCGCGGACCAACGGTCCGTACACCACCTCGTCCATCCAGGGCGCCAGATCGGCACGCAACCGGATTGACCGCACGAAATACCTGGAAGTCGGATGCACGTCGATGGTCACTTCCTGCATCGGTCGGTAGAATCCGGTAAACACGCGTTTGAGCGGCTCCGCGAATGCGGCCGCGGTGTACTCGCTTCGGGCGGACTGAATGATTCGACCGCAATTCCAGGCCGCGCCCACGCGGACCGGCCGGTCACGTCCGGAAATTCGCACGACCAGCGCGGCCGCCACTCCTGCGGAAACTGCGACGGCCGCAATCATCGCCGCCCACATCCGGCTTGCCACGAGCGGCACTGACAACGCGAGACCGGCACTGAGTGGACCCGTAGGCTGCCCGAGGTCGCTCGCGATTCGCGACAGCTGCGGGATTACCGATGCCGGCGCGACACCAAGGACGACACAGGCGACCGCGGGAATCGCCATCGCCAACACCATCATCCAAGTCGATTCCTGCGCGTGTTGCGCTCCTGTCGAACGTGGCAGCGCGAGGAACGTAATGCCAAACAGGCGCACCCCTGAGAGAGCCGCGAGTCCGGCCACGAGCGCCACACCCGCGAGGGCCAGCGGCAGGAGGATTGCCAAAGCTGGCGCCGTACGCTGAGCGCCGGCAACCAACACCTGGAACGTCAGCCACTCGGACGGGAAGCCGTTGAGCGGCGGCAACCCTGCAAGCGCAAGTGTCCCAACCAGCGAAAGCATCGCGGTCGCCGGCATTCGTTTGATCAATCCGCCAAACATCTCCATCGAGACGTTGCGAGTGCGGTGAACCACAGAACCCGCCGCGAGGAACAGCAGGCACTTGAACGCAGCGTGGTTCAGCGTATGCAGCAGCGCCGCGACGAGGCCCATGGACGCGAGTGGGCCATATCCGTAGCCTCTCATCAGCAGGGCGAATCCGAGGCCGATGAATACGAGACCGAGATTTTCGACGGTGCTGTACGCGAGCACGCGCTTGAGGTGCGTTTCCGCGACGCAATAGAGGACGCCGGTCAGCGCGGTGATCACGCCAATCCCCAGCAGCAGGCCGCCCCACCACGGCGGGCCAGGCGGCAGAAGATCGAAAACGAGGCGTACGAGCCCATACACACCGAGGTTCACCATCGCCGCAGACATCAGCGCGGAAACGTGGCTCGGCGCCGCAGGATGGGCGCGCGGTAGCCACACATGCAGCGGCACGAGACCGGCTTTCGATCCGAATGCAGCCGCCATCAACACGAAGACCGCGCCCCGCGCACGAGGCGCCAGGAGCGTGCTGGCGCTGTGGAGTGCCGGAAATTCCCACGACCCGCCCTGCGCCAGGATGATGAATCCCGCCAGGAGCGCGAGGAACCCCGCATGCGTCATGACGGCATACCAGAGACCGGCCGTTGGCGCGTCCCGCTGTTCTGGATCACTGATGACGAGCAGATACGATGCGACCGCCATCACCTCCCAGGCGAACAGAAACGTCCCGCCGTTGTCGGCGCACGTCACCATACACATGCTTGCGAGAAAGACGTTGAAGAGCGTGTGCGTGGCACGGCTTCGCATGTGCCGATCGATCTGCTTGAGATACCCGATGGCGAACAGCGATGCGGGCAGGCCGGTGAACCCGATGATGAGCAGGAAGAAGGCGCCAAGCGAATCGAGCCGCAGCGAGACGCCTCCGAGCGGCTGAAGCAAATTGTCCCAGCGGCCCGTCCATGTCGCGCCAGCGCGAAGAACCGACACACTGAGAGCCAGCGCGCAAGCCGATCCGATGGCGGCAAAGACCAGCGCAGTCCGCCGCACAAAGGCGCCGAGTGGCAGCACGAGGGCGGCAACCGCGCCGAGCGCGAAGGCGCCGAGCATCCACTGAAACAGTGAGGACGGGTTCACGCCCGGCGCGCCCCGCCGCGCTCGAAGCGGCCGATTGCGGCCAGGATGCCGTGCAGAATCTGCGTCGGCTCGGGCGGACAGCCGCCAACCGTAACGTCTACCGGAATAATCGAATCGACAGGACCTACGACGGCGTAGCTCCCCGCGAACACGCCGCACGTCCGGGCGCAATCGCCGACCGCCACCACGAGCTTCGGATCCGGTGTGGCGTCGTACGTCATCCGAAGCGGGACTGCCATGTTGCGGGTGACGGGCCCCGTCACGAGCAGCATGTCTGCATGGCGCGGCGACGCGACAAAATGCAGACCGAATCTCTCCATGTCGTATACAGGGCCCGACAGGCCGGCAATCTCGACCTCGCAGCCGTTGCATGAGCCCGCATCGACTTCGCGGATGGCCAACGCCCGGCCGAACAGCGATCGCGCACGGGCGTCGATCTCCCGCGCCAGTACCACATCGTCCGCGCCGTCCACCGATAGCGGTTCCGTGACGATGCCGGTGCGCCGAATCTTGTGAAACAGCTTCATGTCAGCGGTGTTTCTCGCGGCGCAGCGCCCGCAACATCGATTGACTGTCCGTGAGCCGATGACTCAGGAGCTGGCGCGCGACGCGCAGCAGTTCGGCCACGAAACGGCTGCGCAGCGCGTAATACGCGAGCGTGCCGTCTTTGCGCGAGGTGACCAGGTGGCGCGCGCGAAGCGCCGCCAGGTGCTGTGACACCGCTGGCTGATCGAGCTCCAGCGCTTCCTGCAACTCCTGGACCGTGTGCTCGCGGGACGAGAGCAGCTCGAGGATGCGGATGCGGGCGGGATGACCGAGCGCGCGAAAGAGATCGGCCTTGAGCGCCTGAAGCTCCGAGGGGGCCACTACATAAAGATATTTGAATATATATAAGCGAATGTCAAGAAGCGGACGCCCGCACCGGCGCGATCAATCGTCGGACCATAGCCACGCGGCGCCGCGAACGCCGCTCGCATCGCCATGCTTCGCGGCCACGAGGCGCGTCTTCACGACCTCCTTCACCTGCGGCGCGACGCCTTCGCTCCGACCAACAGCTGAAGGCCTCGCCCCGCACGAGAAGATGAACTCGTCCCACAGCTTCGGGACGTGTCGATGGAGTCGTGCGATGTTCGACATGCCACCGCCAAGCACGATGACATCCGGGTCGAGGATGTTGATGATGCTCGCCAGTGCACGCGCCATGCGGCGTTCGTAGCGGCGCAGCGTCTGTTCCGCCGCGGCGTCGCCGCGAGCGGCGGCCTCGACGATCTGCGCTGGATTCAGTCGAACACCGGCGACAGCCTCGTGATCGGCGGAAAATCCCGGTCCGGAAAGAAACGTTTCGATGCACCCCGGTTTGCCGCAATAACACGGACGTGGATCGTCCTCGCTGTCGGGCCACGGCAACGGGTTGTGTCCCCATTCCCCAGCAATGCGATTCGGGCCGCTGATGATGCGACCCTTCACAGTGATGCCGCCGCCGACTCCGGTTCCGACAATGACACCGAAGACCACGTCGGCACCTTCTGCCGCGCCATCGGTCGCCTCCGAGATCGCGAAGCAGTTGGCGTCGTTGGCGACGCGGACTGGCCGCTCGAGCAGTCGCTCGAGATCCGTTTGCAGGGGCTCTCCGATGAGCCACGCGGAGTTTGCATTCTTGACCAGACCCGTCGAAGGCGAGATCGTCCCGGGGATACCGATGCCCACCGTCGCACCGGTTGCCGTCCGCCGTTCCAGAGCGTCCACAGCCCCGGCGATCGCACCCACGGTCGCGCCGTAATCGCCGCGCGGCGTGTCAACGCGCAGCCGGGCAGCTTCCCTGCTGCCGTCGAGCACGATCCCCTCGATCTTGGTCCCGCCCAGATCGATTCCGATGCGAAGTGGCACCTCGAGAGCTTACAATCCGTTTCATGTCGAGACGAAGATTCCTCAAGACATCCGCGATGGTTGGCGCAGGCGCCATCACCGCTGCATTCGGCACGCCAGGAGCAGCGTTGGCACAGCAGAAAGCGCCGCGGAGCGCGACGAAGAAACCGATCAGGATCCTGCTGGCTGGCTACGCACCGCCGAACAACGGCTTCAGTCTGTCGTTGAAGCGGATCGGCGAACGCGTTCAGACGAAGTTCGGAAAGGACGTCGACGTCAAATATCTCTACAACATCCTCGATCTCGGCTACAAAGGCGAAGACCTCCCGTGGCTCGTAGAAGACGGCGTGCTGACGATGGCGTATCAATCGAGCAGCTACTTCACCGAGCAGATCTCCGACCTCGGGATTGCCGATCTCCCGTTCCTGTTCTCTGACACGGCGACGGCACGCGCGTCGATGGATGGCCGCTTTGGCGCGACGCTCGCGCAGCGGATGGAGACGAAGGGGAACTACCGCATCCTCGGATGGTTCGAGAACGGTTTCCGTCACATCTCGAACCGGCTACGGCCGATTCACACGCCGGCGGACATGAAGGGAATGACGATCCGCGTGCTGCCGAGCAAGGTGCAGGAGCGAACGTTCGCGCTGCTCGGGGCGACACCGCGGGTGATGGATCTGTCAGAGCTACTGCCCGCCATCAAAGCCGGCACGCTGGACGCGCAGGAGAATCCCTTCTCGAACACGACCACGTACGGGGTACACAAGTTCCATAAGTTCCACACGGCCTCGAATCACTTCTATCTCTCGCGCCCGATCTTCTTCAACAAGACCGCCTTCGATGCGTGGCCGACGGAGCTCCAGGATGAGATGCGCGCGGCCGTGAAGGACGCGGTCGCATTCCAGCGCGAGCTCCACGTGAAGGAAGAAGAAGACGCCATGGTGGAGATCAAAAAGGAGGGCGGCGAGATCGTCGAGCTCACGCCCGCGGAACACCAGAAGTTCGTTGATGCCGTGAAGCCGATCTACGGAGAGGCGCGCGGCCAGTTTGACCGCGAGCTGCTGTCACTCGCAAAGCTGTAGGGTGTCGCTTCCGGTCATCGATACCCGTTTACGGTTTCGTCCTCTCTGCCGCGCGATCGTCGAACTGCTTCGCACGTTGCAGGCCGACGACTGGGAACGTCCGACGATGGCCGGCGCCTGGCGCGTGCGTGACGTCGTGGCGCACATGTGTGACACGGCGCTGCGCCGGCTGTCACTCCACCGCGATCACCGAATGCCGCCGTCCGGTCCTCGCGGGACCGGAGAACGGGATCTCACGCTGTTCATCAACGAGCTGAACGCCACCTGGATTCGCGCGGCGGAACGATTCAGTCCCCGTGTCCTGACCGAGCTCTACGCGCACGCGAGCGAGAATCTCGTCGCGTTCATCGAGACACTGGATCCGCTCGCCGACGCCATGCTGCCGGTCTCCTGGGCGGGTCAATCCGCGTCGCCGCAATGGCTCGATATCGGCCGCGAGTTCACCGAGGTCTGGCATCACGGTTCGCAGGTTCGCGAGGCCGTCGGCGCCGGGTCGTTCCGGGACCCATCGTGGCTGAGAGATGTCCTGCAGATTTCGATGTACGCGCTGCCTCACGCCTACCGCGCCGTGCAGCCGCCGCACGAGGACATGTCGGTCGTGATCGAGATTTCAGGCAGAGCGCCGGGGGTGTGGACACTGCGGCGTGCCGGCCCTGCGTGGGACATCGACGAGGGCGCTTCGTCTACGCCTGCCGCCACGATTGCGATGACCGACGAGACGGCCTGGCGCCTGTTCTTCAACGCGCTGTCGCCGAAGGAGGCGCAATCATCGATTGCACTCGGCGGCAACCTCGATCTGGCGAGACCGATACTCAACGCGCGCGCGGTGATCGTTTGAAGACAACGGCCTCGAACGCCGATATATCGAAGCGTCTCGATCTCATCGCCTTCGACGGTGACGACACGCTCTGGCACAACGAGCGCAGCTACCGTGAGGCGCGCGAGCGTTTTCGACGCCTGGTGGCGCGCGCCGGCGTCGTGCTGAGTCCGCAGGAAATCGAAGAATGCGTCAATCGCACCGAAGTGGCCAACCTCACGTTATATGGCTATGGGGTGTCGAGCTTCGTCCTGTCGCTCACTGAGACGGCGATCGATTTGACCCGCGGCCGAATCTCCGGCGGCGATCTCCGAGATCTCATCGATCTTGCGAAACAGATGCTGACCGAAGAGATCGAAGTGTTCCCCGGCGCGCTGGAGACACTCGCCATGCTGGCGGCCACGTGGCCGCTCATGCTGATCACGAAAGGCGATCTTCTCCACCAGCGATCGAAGCTCGAACGCTCAGGTCTGATTGGCTGCTTTCGATATGTCGAAATCGTCAGCCACAAGACGAGGGACGTCTACACCTCCATCCTCGCCCGTTACGGCGTCGCCGCCGAACGGTTTGTCATGATCGGCAATTCACTTCGTTCCGACATCCTGCCGGTCGTGGAGGCAGGAGGATGGGCGGTGCATGTGCCGGCCGCCGTGAGCTGGTCCCATGAGGACGCCGAATCGCCCGCGCATCTGCACGGGCGCTTCGTCGAGGTGCCGGCGCTCGAACGCGTCCCTGACGCGATCAGCACGCTCGTTAGAACGTCACCTTCACGCCGAGCTGCGCCTGCCGCGGGTCGCCGACGCCCTGGCGCAGGAAGCCGTCGAAGTTGAACAGCGCTGGCGTCGTAAGCGGGTTCACGTTGTTCGCGTTGTTGAAGGTGTTGAACATCTCGAAACTGGGAATGACTTGCGCACGTCCCAGCTGGAACGGACGCTGGAGACGCCAGTCGAGCGAGAAGTACTTGTTGTCCTTCCGATCCCAGTTACGTCCACGATCGTCATTGTTCAGCACACGGGGGGATGTGGTAATCGGCTGCGCCGTGCGACCCTGCGCCCGAACGTTCAGCAGAAACTGATTCGGCAGCTCGGCGTAGGTGAACACGTTGACCTTGTGCCGAATGTCGCGATCCGATGGCCCGTAGTCCTTGCTCAAGTCGTAGAAGTTGAACGATCGATCCGTGAACGGGTCCCGTTCGTTCGAGTCGTCGTCCATGTCTTTGGCGAGGACGTAGTTCCCTTCGAGCTGGTAGCGCTGTGAGAAGCGCTTCCGGAGACCGAACGTCGCGCCGCGGTACAGTCCGTGCCCTCGGCTGTTGATGACAAACAGGTCACCCAGGGCGGGCGAAAACGGATTGTCGCCGACGTAGGTGGTCGTGTCGCGAGTGGCGGGCTGCGTTGCAGCCGCGGCCGTGCCATGGGCGTTGTAGTTCAGGAACCGCGTCAGATGCGTCCCCTTCGCAACCGTGAAGTCGACGTAGGCGGCGACACCTGGCGCCAGCTCGCGATCGAATCCGGCGTTGAAGCTGTAGACGCGAGGATTGCCATAATCACGGTCGAACACTCTCACGCCGGTGAACAGCGGGAACGTACCGGCGGGTACCGCACTGGGAGCAAGCACATTTGGCCACACCGGCATATCGGCAAAGCTCGTGAACGTGCTGTCACGATAATCGGTCTTCTGTTGAAGACCGTTCGTGGTCACCGCTCCCACTTCGGTCAGCATGTTCTGCCGTGCGTAGTAGATACCCGCATTGCCGCGAACGACCGTTTTGCCGGTCTGCCCGACATCCCACACAACACCCGCACGCGGTTGAAACTGCTGCCATTGATTGGGGATGGTCCCGTCCGACGGAAATCGCGGATCGTTCAGAAACCGCGCAAAGGCAGTCGTCTTCGGATCAACCGTCTTCGGCATGTGCTGACCATCCCATCGCAGGCCGTAATTGAGGGTCACGCCGCGGCGGAACTGCCATTTGTCCTGCACGAACAACGCAACCTCCTCGTTGCTGATATCCGAGGCGCCCGCCGCATCGCGCGCGATTCCGTCGGGGCTACTGCCCTGGAGGAAGAACAACAAGGGGCCGCCAGTGGCCCTCGAACCGGCCGGACAGGCCGCCGGGGCCGTCACGTATCCGCCGTTCGAACAGCCAATCGTGAACGGTCCAAATCCACCTGGCGCCGCGGGCGAGGCATACCGCAGGAATCCCACGACGCTGTCGAAGATGTAGCGGCCCTCAAAGAATCCGCGGAAGACCTGCGTGTTGTTCGTGTGCACCCACTCGCCGCCTGCTTTGAAGGTATGGGCACCCGAGATGATCGACACGTTGTTCTTGACCTGGAATCGCTTCACGAGTTCGTCGACGGATGGCTCCAAGAAAAACGGATGACCGAACCGGAATGTCGTGCCGAAGCCCATCGCCGTGTCGGCGGGAACCGCTGACGTGACGGCGTTGCGAGGACGACTTTCGCGCGAATACGTGACATGCAGTTCGTTCAGCCTGGTCGAGGTCAGTGTCGTGAACAGGTTGACGTTGAGGACGTTGATCTTCGACGGCCCCTCGATGCCGTTGGCCGAATTGCCGTAGGAGGCGACATCGAACGTTTGATTCGTGTTTTTCGAGTAATCGAAGTTGTACGACCCGGAGAGTTGATTGGAGGAATTGAGGTTCCAGTCCACCTTGGCGAGCGTCGCGTTGTTGTTGATCGTGTGGTCTATCGGCAAACCCTCGTTCTGACCGCGGCGGGATTGAAAGAACCCAAGGAGCGCGAGCCGCTGACAATCGGGGGTGGCGCCGATGAGCGCCTCGTTCGCGAGCAGCGTCGGCGCGGTCACCGGGCACGGTGTTCCTATCGCCTCCGACAGATTCGCCCGTTGCAGGTTCTCGCGCACGCCTTCCAGCGCCACAAAGTAGAACGCCTTGTCCTTGATGATTGGCCCGCCCACCGTTCCACCGAACTGCTCACGACGGAAGTCCTTGAGCGGTTTGTCATCCGAGGTGTGTGACGTCAGACCCTCCAGACGCTGGTAGTGAAAAATCGAGCCGCTGGTCTGGTTCGTGCCCGACTTGGTGATGACATTGACGACACCACCAGCGGTGTGACCGAATTCCGGACTTGCGCCGGTCGCGATAACCTGGAACTCCTTGACGGCCTCGAGCGTAATGTCGATGGCCGCACGCTGGCCGCCGACCTGCTCACCGAAGAAGCCGTTCGTGTAGTCGCCGCCATCGAGGCTGATGTTGTTGAACACGCCGCGCTGGCCGGAAAAATTGATCTCGTCACCATCGGGGCCCTGCACGACGCTGACGCCTGGCGTGAGCGTCAGCAGATCCTCGAACTTGCGTCCAAGAATAGGCGTCGTGCTGATCGTGGTCTCGTTCAACGTGCTCGCGGCCGCCGTGCGTGTGGTGTCAACGACCGGCGCTTCGGTCGTGACCGTGACGGTTTCTGAAACCCCCGACACCTTCATCATCGGATTGAGCGGCACCGTCTGGCCGACGGTGACCACCACGTTTTCATAAACGAGCGTCGAGAAGCCAGACAGGGCGAACGCAACCCGGTAACGTCCGGGCGGAAGCTGGAGTGCCGAGAATCGGCCGTCCTGACCGCTGACGATGGTGCGCACCAAGTTGGTGTCTACGTTGCGGACTTCGACGCTCACACCCGGGAGCACGCCGCCGTTGGTGTCGACAACGACGCCGTCGATGACGCCCGTCGTGATTTGTGATTGTCCAAGCGCGGGCGCAGCCATTATCGAGAGCAGAACGCCAATCGCGAACGTATACAGGAATCGCATGCTGAACCTCCGTGCAGGCCGGCGATTCTCTGCCATCCACCGTCGAGCTACAAGCGTCTTTTATGTCGGGAATGTGGAAGTCGGAAGGTTGATTGGCGTCAACGAGGAACAGAGATCGAGGCGTCGATTCTCTGTTCTGTTCCTCTGTCGATTTTTTCTCAGTTCGTCGCTTTCGGTGTCGTCTTGCCCCCCAGTTCCTTCCACGCAAGGTTCACGTTGTTCTTGACGCGGACCTTGTCGCCTGGAGTGCTGATCGGCGCATAGCCCTGATACTTCGCCGGGATCGCCCAGCTGTTCGCCACGTCGTCGGGGCTCTTGCCGCCCTTGATCGCGGCCTGCACGTCCGCGAGGAAGTCGCGATTGAACTGCGCGTACTCCTTCAGATCCGCCGGCTTCATCTCGTTCGCGTGGCCGGTGACGATGGTGTCGTACTTGCCGTTCAGCGCGTTGTAGGCCTTGTCGAGGCTGTTGGCGATCTCCGCCGCGCTGCCGCCGTTGTTCGCGTCAAGCAGCGGGATGTTCTTGCCAGAGAAGATGTCCGCCGCGTGCAGCACGCGCGGAGCGGCGAACAGCACCCATGCGTCGCCGTTGGTGTGGCCGCGGCCGAAGTAGAAGAGATCCACTTCGTCGGCACCTTTGCCGATGGTCATCTTGTCCTTGAACGTCCGCTTCGCCAACCCTTTGCCGCCGTTCTGCGCGAAGATGGTCTGCGCCGGCACCGTCTGATCAGCAGCGGTGCTGTTGGGGATCATCTTCTTCATGTTCTCGGCGGTGTTCGCCTGGACGACGATGTCCACGGTCGCCGGGAACGAAACGTTCCCGCTGACGTGATCGCCATGCGTGTGCGTGTTGATCAGCGTCGTCACCGGCTTGTCGGTGAGCGTCTTGATCTTGTCGAGAATCGGTTGTCCCCATCCGGGGTTCTTCGAGTCGACAACAACGACGCCGTTGGCGGTGATGAACACGGACGTGTTGCCGCCGCCGCCCTTGAGCACGTAGAGATTGTCTTTCAGCTTGGTGACCATCAGCGCTTCGGCTGAGGGCTGCGGCGGTGCCTGCTGCGCGACCGCGATCGACAGCGCGCCAAGGACCAGCAACGAGCCCAGGATGATGCGTCGTTTCATGTTTCCCTCCGAAGCTGGGAATTATATCTATTGGTAATACTTCTTGTACATGCCCCGCCTGAACAGCCAGCCGCCGAGCGGGCCGAGCCAGCCGAGGACGTAATACATGTAGCCGAGGTCCATCATCTCGATGAGGTTGCCGTCGAAATCCCGCACGAAAAAGAAAGAGTGGCCACGCGGCGAGCGTTCAGGCCGACTGACGCATTCCACGCCTTTGGCAACCAGGTAGTCATACCAGCCCTGCAGGTTGCGGACGTTGAAAGAGATGTGCGTCAGGCCCACCCGGTTCCACGGTATCGGGATTGGGGGTTGCTGCGGCTGGAACTCGAAAATCTCGAGCACGCCGCCGCCGGGTACGCGAATCCAGCCGATCTTGCATGCCGGCGCATCGGCGGGCACCTGAAAGAAGGAGCGGACGCGGTCTGACGGCGTGTCGGCGACGCCTACCAAAGGGCAGCCGAACACTTCCCAGTAGAACTTCACGGCCCGGTTGAAGTCCGAAACCGTGATGCCGCAGTGGCTGAACGAGCGAACCTTCACGACAGGTGCGTGTCCCTGATGTGATCCGCGACGCGCAGCGCCTGCGCGGCGATCGTCAACCCGGGGTTCACGGCGGCAGACGACGGAAAAAACGAGGCATCGACGACGAACAGGTTGTCGATGTCGTGCGTCCGACAGAAGGGATCGAGCACGGATCGGTGCGGGTCGGTGCCAAAGCAGAGGGTCCCGCACTGATGGGTCGTGTTCTTTTCCTTGTGCGAGTGCGCCACAACGACCCAGAAACCGAGCCGGCGCAGAATGCGCTTCATTTCGACGACCAGCCTCTCGTGGCTCGACACGTTGTTGGGACGATAGTGAAGCTGGATACGGCCATCCGGTGCGACTGTGATGCGGTTCTCGTCGCGGGGCAGATCCTCGGAAATGGCGAGCCAGTCGACGCCGCGCGCGACCCACGCGTCGTACGCCCAGAGCGGAATCCAGGGTACGACCGTCTGCGCCATGACGCCGTGGGTCCGGCCCTGCGACTGAATCTGGCCGAGGGGATACGGCATGTCGTCGGTGCCCCGGAGGTAGTAGTCGTTGATGGCAACCGTCTTCTGGAACACCGTCTCGTTGCGCTTGAACGGATGAAACCCCTGCATCATGGTCGCGAGATGCGCCATGTAGCGCCGGCCGACGAGCCCTGATGAATTCGCCAGGCCATTGGGGTGCGCATCGTTTGCCGAGCGAAGCAGCAGCGCCGCCGAATTCACGGCACCGCATGCGACGACCACGACCGGCGCCTCGACGCGAACCGTCTCGCCATCCCGCTCCACTTCCACGGCCGTGACCCGGCGAACGCAACCGTTGGTCAGCAGCCGCCGCACGAACGCGCGCGTCCACAGCGTGACTGTCGGCTGCATGGTCGCATGGCGCAGGCAGCAGACCTCCGCATCGCTCTTTGCACCGACCTTGCACGGGAACGAATTGCAGGTGTTGCACAACATGCAGCCGTCGGCTTCTCCCGGCCGGAGCAGTCCGAGCGGCAGCGGCGACGGATGCAGGCCGAAGGAGCGCAGCTGGCCGACGATCTCGTCCATCGTCGCCGAGTGCGGCACGGCCTCGTAGGGGAACGGACCGCGTGGAACCTCGGTGGGATCCACGCCATGCAGGCCGCGCACGTGATAGAGCTGCTCGGCGCGCTGGTAGTACGGCTCCAGATCGTCGTACGCGATCGGCCACGCCGGCGACAGGCCATCGGCGTGCTCGACCTCCTCGAAGTCCTCGCGGCGGAGCCGATAGAGCACGCTCCCCCAGAACTTGGTATTGCCGCCAACGCAGTAGTGCGTGTACGGGCGGAACGCACGGCCCCGTTCGTCCAGCCACTGCTCGTTGATGCGGTAGCGGAGATGTTTCCACACCGCTTCCGGATCCCAGTTTTCCTCCTCGCGCGGGACGAAGTCGCCGCGCTCAATCACCAGGATGCGAGCCCCGGAATCAGCCAGCGCGTGCACGAGCGTGCCGCCGCCCGCGCCGGTGCCGATGATGATGATGTCGTAGCGGTGGATCACAGGCTCGGGATCCGGGATTCGGGGTTCGGGATTCGGAATTCGTCGTTGTCGGTTCGCAATGATGCGTAGATGTGATCCATCAGCCGTTGATCGTCCATCGCCGTTTCGAGGCTCATCTCCGGCGCGCGCGCCGCGCCGATGGCGCCCACGAAGTCCGCATACATCGCGCGGTAGCCCCGCATGTCCCGAAAACCCGGGAAGCGAAGCTGCGGCACGCCCTCACCGCGGACGAGCACGAATGCGCCATTGGATTCGAACGTAATCACCCGTCGGCGGCCGAACAGTTTCGACAGACGGAGTCCGCGAAGCAGCGACGGGATCTCGCGGGAATAGTAAAGCGATCCGACCGCTCCATTGTCATACGTGAAGGAGACCAGCATGCTTTTGACACGCCGGTCCGGTCCCGTGACGGAGACGGGTGGCCGATAGCCGTGCGCTTCGACGATCCGCGGCCCGAGACTGTTGGCCAGATGCAGCCAGTGGATGCCCTCTTCAAAGAAGGCATCGCCGCCCGCCATCTCCTCGTCGTTGCGCCAGTCGTCAGCCGTTTTGAGCTTGTGCGCGATGGTCGTGAAATGCGCAAACACCATGTCGCCGAGCGCGCCGCTCGACATCAGGCGACGGAGATAGACCGCGAGCGGCTTGTAATGATCGTTCTCGCCGACGAGGACGACGCGCTGTGCGCGATCCCGTGCGGCAATCACGTCGGCGTAGTCGTCGAGCCGCAGGTATGCCGGCTTCTCGACCAGCACGTGCTTGCGCGCGGCCAGCGCCGCAAGCGTCAGCATCAGGTGATAGCGCGGCGGCACCGCGATCACGACCGCATCGATGCGGGGATCTTCAATCGCCGCCGCGTAGTCGCCGTAAGAACCGGCGCCGCCGAACTCACGGCAGAAGGCTTCGGCCTTGTCACGCGATCGACTTGCGTAGCTGGCGAGGATATCGCTTCTCAGACTTCGGAGATGACGACTGTGGACACGTGTGATGAATCCGCAGCCGAGAAAAGCGATACGCAGGGGCGGCAATGGGATTCAGTTTACAGGGACTGGGGACTGGGGACTGGGGACTGGGGATTAGGGGCTGGCCGCTGGGGACTAGCTATCTAGGGACTGAGTCTTGCAGTTCTCATCGTTATGGTGATCAATTCGTACCGTGATCTTCAAGCTTGGCAACTTGGAATGACGCTGGCGGAGGAAGTGTACGCGCTGACGCGCGCATTTCCGAAAGAGGAATTGTTTGGCCTAACGTCACAACTGCGCCGCGCCGCGATGGGCATCCCCTCCCATGTTGCGGAAGGCCATCAACATGGAACGAATGCCTACCGACACTACGTCACGATTGCACTTGGGTCGCAGGCGGAATGTGAAACACAACTTGAACTTGCGTTGCGTCTAAAGTTCGCGCCCGTCGAGAAGATCACTAAAGTTAAGGAACGCGCGGCTGAAGTCGGGCGTGTGCTGCACGGCCTGTCGCGGAGTTTGGGCCGAATAACGCCACGCGGGTAGCCGCTACCCTTACCAAGTCCTCGTGTTCCCCACCTGTTTCCGCTTCCCCAGTCCCCAGTCCCCAGTCCCCAGTCCCCAGTCCCTGGTCCCTAGTCCCCAGTCCCTGGTCCCTAGTCCCTAGTCCCTAGTCCCTAATAAAAGTCGTGAGCATCCACCGAAGCTCCTCCATCGATCGCCTGCAGCCGCTCTGCCTTCACCGACAGCACGCCGTCCTGATGCTGTAACACGCCTTCGACGAGCAGGAAC
>Ga0207659_10000070_pt1 | contig 65503 bp, 52 predicted proteins | sample KBSM43metaG_FD_184330 | JGI IMG/M metagenome (GOLD analysis project Ga0207659, IMG submission 184330) | Miscanthus rhizosphere microbial communities from Kellogg Biological Station, Michigan, USA - KBS M4-3 metaG (SPAdes) (version 2) | ecosystem: Host-associated > Plants > Roots > Rhizosphere >...
ACGACACCACGCGGGTCGGGTGCGTCACCTGCCATCGCGGTCTGGCGATCCCGGAAACACTGCAGCAGACGCTTGCACGCAGCGTCACACAGAAGGGGCTCGAGGGTGCGATCGCCGACTATCGCACGCTGCGTACGAAATACACCGGCACGATGGCCTACGACTTGAGCGAGAACGGCTTGATCACGATGGGACAGGCCGCGATCAACGGTGACCGCGCCGACAACGCGATCGGCTGGCTGAATCTGAATCTCGAGTTCTATCCAAAGTCGTCGCGCACCTATCAGGTGCTGGCGCAGGCCCACCAGAAAAAGAACGACAAGGACAACGCGATCAAAGCGCTCGAGAAAGCCGTGGAACTCGATCCGAACAACAATCAGGCAAAGCAACAACTGCAACAGCTGAAGGGCCAAAACTAGTTGCTCGTGGCTCGCCACTCGTCGCTCGTCCCTGGTCTTACCTCAAAGGAGTAGTAATGCGTCCTTCGGTTCTCGCGGTTTCGGCCGTCACGCTGCTATGCGCATCGACCGCGTTCGCACAAGCCAGCAAAGCTCAGAACAACGAATTCGCGATGATGACGTGGCCGGAGGTCAAGGCGGCGATCGCCGCCGGCAAAACGACCGCACTCGTCTACACCGGCGGAACCGAGCAGCGCGGGCCGCAGAATGTCAACGGCGGCCACACTCTGATGGGCACCGAGATCGTCAAGACGATCGCGGCGCGCCTTGGGAATGCGATTTGGCTGCCGGTGCTCCCCTACACACCGAACAACGCGAGCGCCGACCTGCCCGGAACAATCGGCCTGACACCGGAAATCCTCGGCCTGATTCTCGAACGGATCAGCGAGCAGGCGATCGCCACCGGATTCAAGAACGTGGTGATCATGGGCGATCACGGAGGCGGCCAGCCGCAGACCTACGCGGAAGTGGCGAAGAAGCTCGAAGCGAAATACGCGCCGCAAGGCAAGCACGTGTTTTTCTGCGACGAGGTCTACGCCAAAGCGCAGAACGATTTTGACGATTGGCTGGTCGAGCATGGCTACCCGCGCAGCTCGCACGCCGGCATTCCCGACACATCGACGATGCTTTATCTCGGCGGCGACAAGGGCTGGGTGCGCAAAGGGCTGATTCCGACCGCGGAAGGTGATCCGGTTCCACCACCGGGACAGCGCGGCGCCGGTCGCGGTCAGCCGACGGACCCGACTGCGCCGCCCCGCAAAAACAACGGCATCAGCGGCGATGCCCGCCGTTCCACCGCTGCACTTGGCAAGCAGGCCTTCGACATCAAGATCGACTACGCCGTGAAGCAGATTCAAGGATTCCTGGCGAGCACGGCGAAAAGTTCGCAGTAAGCTCGGGCAGGTTGGGCGGATAGGGCGGGAAGGGAAAGACAGTGAGACGGATTGATCTCCATACGCTGGTTCGCGATCGCAGCCTGAGGCTGGCTGTCGGTCTCGCGGTCGCAGTGACCATTCCGGTGGCAATCCTCTTCTACTTCCAGCTCCGTTCGATTTCCGCGCTCGGCCGCTCGTCGACTGTCGTCCTCAAGCAGCTCAGTCAGGAAACGGCGGACGGCGTCACCAAGACGCTGCAGGACGGGCTGCGGGCCGTGCGCTTTGACGTCCTGATCCGCATTCTGCAGCGCCAGACCGAACCGCTCGACCTGACCGCCATTCAGACCGCCTTCGAACAAGGCTTCGTCAACAGTCCTTTCGTCGATCGGTTCTACGTCTGGTCCGACATCTCGAACGAGCATCAAGGCGAAATGCTCGCCTTCGATCGCGATTCAACGGAGTTCATCCGCAACCCCCCGGAATCGGCGATGGTGCTGCGGCGGTTCCATGCGCTGGCCAAAGAAATGCGCGCGATCGCGGTGTTCGAGGAACCGGTCGACGGACGGCCCTCCTACTTCGAGGCGCAGCTGCGTTTCACGTTTCCGTCGCGCGACCGCCTGACCAGCCTGGTGGCGATGCGCGTCGACGCCGAGCGGCTGCGTAGAGAGTGGATTCCGAAGATGGTCGCCAGCAAGTTCGCGAACATCGAGGGGCCAACCGGCTTTCCGTCGTTGACGGTGACCGTGCTCGATGCCGCCAACCGCGTCGTCTTTCCGCCCGGCGGGACGGTGCCGACACACTTCGTCGACGACCGCACCTTTCCACTGATTTTCTTCGAGCCTGATCTGGTCGGGTTCGAAGCGCCGTCGACCAACAAGCCGGAAAAATGGCGGGTGCTGACCGGCTATGGCAACCAGACGATTCCGGAAATCATCGCCGACCGCGAGCGGCCGCAGCGCGTGATGATGACGCTGCTCGCCGCGGTGATGGCGCTCGGCGTGTTCTTCATCGCCCGCGCCGCGGCGCGTGAGGTGCGGCTGGCAGAATTGAAATCGAACTTCGTCTCGAGCGTCTCGCACGACCTCAAAACGCCGCTGGCGCTGATCCAGCTGTTCGCCGAAACGCTGGAGCTCGGACGGATGAAGAACATGGATCGCGCCCCGGAGTACTACCGGATCATCAACAGCGAGGCCCGCAAGCTGACGCGGCTGATCGAAAACCTGCTCGACTTCTCGAAGATCGAAGCGGGGCTGCGCCTCTACAAGCGCGAGCCGAAAGACCTCACCGAGGTGACCCGGCACGTGCTCGATTCGCTCGAGAGCCAGTTCCGCCACAACCAGTTCACGGTGAGCTCCAAGCTGGATACCCCGGTGCCGGTGTCGATTGATCAGGAGGCGGCTGAACAGGCACTGGAAAACCTGCTGTCGAACGCGATGAAGTATTCTCCGGAACATCGCGACATCGTCGTCGAGGTGGCGCGCGAAGGACCGCACGGCGTGGTGCGGGTGAGCGACCGCGGCGTCGGGATTCACCCGCGGTTCCATCGGCGGATCTTCCGGAAGTTCTATCGTATTCAGACCGACGCCGGCTCTGGACCGCAGGGAACCGGGCTGGGACTCGCGATCGTCGATCACGTGATGCGTGGCCACGGCGGCTTCGTCCGCGTCAACAGCGACCCGGGCCGTGGCAGCACGTTTTCACTACACTTCCCGCTCTATGCAGGAGACCTAGGACGTGACGAAACGCATACTGGTGATCGAGGACGAGCCGCAGATGTTGCTCGGTCTGCGTGACAATCTCGAACTCGAAGGCTACGAGGTCGTAACCGCGTCGGACGGCGAAGACGGACTGGCGAAGGCTATTTCGACAGCCCCCGACCTGGTCGTTCTCGACATCACGCTGCCGCGCAAGAACGGCTTCGAGGTATGCCGCGAGCTGCGCGCGCGAGCCAATCCGACACCGGTCGTGATGCTGACAGCCCGGTCGCAGGAAACCGAAAAGGTGCTCGGCCTCGAGCTGGGCGCCGACGACTACGTCACCAAACCGTTCAGCATCACCGAACTGCTCGCCCGAGTGCGTGCGGTGCTGCGGCGGGCCGGCGGCCGTCCGTCAGGCCTTGAAACCTGTCGAATCGGCGACATCGAAATCGATTTTCGGACACATCAGGCGCACCGCGCCGGCCAGCGCATCGACTTCACGGCGAGGGAATTCGATCTGCTTCGCTATCTGGTGGCGCACACCGGCCAGGTGGTGACGCGCGAGCAGATCCTGAATCAGGTGTGGGGCTACGAAGAGTCGCCGACGACGCGAACGATCGACAACTTCGTCGCGAAGCTGCGGCAGAAGATCGAAAAGGCGCCGCACGAGCCGGAGCATATCCTCACGGTTCATGGAGCGGGCTATAAGTTTGTCGGCTGATCTGATTCGTGACTTGGTGCTAATCGGCGCCGCTAGGGCGAGCAGTCAACGACCACGGCCGTCAGGTTGTCCCTCGAGCCGCGCACCAGTGCGGTCTTCACGATCGCGTTCGCAATCGCCTCTGGCCGTTTGTCCTGACTAATCAGTTGCTCGAGCCTGCCATCGTCCACGACTTCGTGAACGCCGTCGGTCGTGATCAGGATTCTGTCTCCGGCGTTGAGCTCGGTCTCGACGACGTGGACGTCGGTACGGGGTCGCGTGCCGACGACGTTGGTCAGGGCGTGCCGCATCGGATGCTGCTGGAGCAGCGCCGGGTTGGCGCCTGGATCGTGCGCCAGCATCGACGCCATCCAGCTGTCGTCGGCGGTTAGCGCCCGCAGCGAGCCGCCGGACCAGACGTACAAGCGGCTGTCGCCGACATGGCCGCACACCAGCCGCCGCCCCGAAACCTGCGCCGCGACGACGGTGGTCCCCATGCCGGCGTAGTCGTCGATGGTAATCGCGCTCTCGAGGATCTGTACGTTGGCCAACAGGATGGCCGTGCGCATCCGGTTGGCTGCAGCGGAGATCTCCGCGTCGAAGCCGAACGGCCATTCCACGCTGTCGGTCGAGAAGTAATCGGAGAGAACATCGACGGCCATTCGAGAGGCCACTTCGCCAGCGTTGTGGCCGCCCATCCCGTCGGCGACAACGACCAGACCGAGGGGCTTGTGAATGGCGAAACAGTCTTCGTTGGAAGCTCGGCTGCGGCCCTTGTCTGTAACGCCGAACGCGGAAAACACCGAGCCTTGTATCGGCGGGACTCAGCCGCGTCTACAGCCATCGCCGTAGACGAAGCCACGAAGCCACGAAGCCACGAAGAAGATTTCGTGGCGCCGCGGCTTCGCGGCTTCGGGCTGTTGCCTAGAGCGGATGATCCGGGAAGATCATGGTTCTCCACATGTGCGCCGTCGGGCTGCCGTCGAAGCCGAGACCTTCCTTCGGCTGCTTGAAGTGGCGGCCGATGATGTCGATGAACGGATCGAGCGAGACTTTCATGTCGGGTTGGAACGCGTACAGGTCGTGAACCGTGATCATGCGCGCTTCCATGTACCACTTGTGGTTCCGTGCGAAGTCGTAGGTCTTCTTGATGTACGGCTCGGGCACGTAGTCCTTACCGAAGATCCGGATGTACTGCTCGGGATACGAGTAACCGACCGATTCGTCAGGATAGAACCGCAGCGCCTGATGGTGGCGAATCGCCCACGACACCTTTTCTGAGACATAGGGCTCGATCATCTGCGCGCCCCACCAGCCGTGATCGACTTTGATCATATTGAGCACGACGTCGTGCATCAGGCAGGCAAGAATCGTTTCTTCTTTCTCGCCTTTCTTCATCGCGTCGGTCGCGCTTTGCAGCACGTGCGTGGCTGGCGCGAACCGGTACTTGAAGAAGTCGAGCAGAGTCGGTTTTTCCGGCATCGATTCGAGCGTTTTTACCGGTCGCGGACCGCCGGTCGGTCCCTGCGGTCCGTTTGGCTGCGAACCGAACAGGTCGCCCGTCCCTCGTCGAACCAGAAGCTCGTTGCCGGTGGCCTGCTGATCGAGCATACCGGTCATGTAGTGTTCGAGCGCTTCGGCCTTCTCTTCGTCGGGCATCGCGGCGATGACGGCGGTCGAGCCAAGGGTGGCGAAGAACGCTCTGCGATCAACTTCCATTGCGCCTCCAGTTTGGGTGAGAGTAAACCTCCCCGGCCCGCCTGTAAACCTTTTTCGCAGGGCCTTCGTCTAACCATTTACCTTGACAGTCTAGGTATCAATGGACCTGCTGCACGGCACCCTCGACACGCTGATTCTGAAGACCTTAGCCGCCGGTCGGCGCCATGGTTACGGCATCGCCAAGGCAATCGAAGACTCGACCGAGGCGGTTGTCGCCATTGAGGAAGGCTCGCTCTACCCCGCGCTGTATCGACTCGAGCGCAAGGAATTGATCGAGGCGGAATGGGGCATTTCCGAATTGGGCCGGCGCGCGAAGTTCTACCGGATCACGCCCCGCGGCCGGAAAGCGCTTGCGGCGCAAACGGCGGAGTGGGCGCGCTTTTCCGCGGCGCTTTCGCGCCTGCTGCAGACCGACGGGTAATGGGCATCCTCGGGCGCTTTTATCGGAAGCCCTGGAAGGTCGGCGTCGACGCCGAAGTCGACGAGGAACTGGCCTTTCATCTGGAGATGCGAACACGCGAATTCGTCGCGAATGGCCTTTCTCATGACGCTGCGCGGCGCGAAGCCGAACGGCGGCTCGGCAACCAGCGAACCCTCCGCACCACACTCGCTGCGATGGGAGCGAGGCGCGACCGGCATCTTCAGCGGACGCAATATATGAGCGAATTCTGGCAAGACGTCACATTCACAGCGCGGCAGTTCTGGAAAAACCCGGGCTTCGCCGCGATCGCAATCCTGACGCTGGCTCTCGGGATTGGCGGCACGACGGCAATTTTCAGCGCACTCTACGCGGTCGTGCTGCGTCCGCTGCCGTTGCGGGAGCCCGATCGTCTCTTTGCCGTCGGCGAAACCAATCCGGCCGTGCTTTCGCCGATGTCGGTCGGCATTTACGTCGATGCCGAAGCCGGCACCGACGTGTTCGACGGCCTGGCGGCGCTGCAATATGCCAACTACAACCTGGCTGATAGCGCGACGCCCGAGCGCGTCATCGGCGCCAAAGTCACCGCCAATTACTTTGACGTGATGGGGACCGCGCCGCTGGTCGGCCGCGTGTTCACGCCCAGCGAGGATCAACCTGGCGCCGATCGCGTGGCGGTGATCAGCAACCGGCTGTGGCAGCGTCGGTTCGGCGGCGCGCCGCTGGTCGGCCGCGAAATCCGGTTGAATGCGACCGGCTACACAGTGCTCGGCATCATGCCGGCGTCATTCGACCTGACGAACGGCACCGAGGAACTGTGGACGCCGATCGCGTTCACACCGGAACGGCGCCGGATGCACGACGAGCATTATCTCTCGGTCTACGGCCGGCTGAAACATGGCGTCACGCCGCAACGCGCGATGGCGCAACTCGACGCGGTGGCGGCACGCGTTTCACGAGACTTTGCCTCCGAACTGGTCGCGACCGGCGTGAAATTTTCGATGATGCCATTTCACCAGCAGTTCGTCGGCGACTATCGGGCGCGGCTGTTCCTGTTGATGGCCGCCGTCGCGGTAGTGCTGCTGATTGCGTGTGTGAACGTTGCGAACCTGCTGTTGGCCCGCGGCTCGGCGCGCGCCCGAGAAATTGCGATTCGAACGGCAATCGGCGCCGGTCGGTGGCGGATCGTCCGTCAGTTGCTGACCGAGAGCGTGGTGCTGGGCATCGTTGCCGCCGGGGCCGGTGTTTTGCTCGCGTACGCGATGGTGCGAGGCGTCGTTGCATGGAGCCCGCCCGACATTCCACGTCTCGAGCAGGCGCGGGTCGATCCGCTTGCGCTCGGGTTCGCCGCCTTCGCAGCGATCGCCAGCAGCATCCTCTGCGGCATCGCCCCAGCGCTGCGCATCGCGCGCGAGGTCCAGGGCGGGCTCAATGCGATTCATGGCGGCCGGCGCGGGACTACCGGCGGCGGCCGCCGCGATCGCCTGCGCGCCGGGTTGATCACTGCCGAAGTCGCGCTCGCGATTGTGCTGCTGACCGGCGCCGGCCTGCTGATTCGTAGCGCGATTGCACTCCAACGGGTCGATCCAGGCTTCGATCCGGTCGGCGTATTCACGGCGCGATTCACACTGCCGGAACAAACCTACGCCGATCCGGTTCGCGAGGCCGAAATGCTGCGCCGATTCGGTGAAGCAGCGCAGCAGCTACCTGGAGTGACCGCGGCCGCGGTTTCGAGCTACGCGGCGATGGGATCGGGTGGAGGAACGAACGGCCTCATTCCGGAAGGCGCCGATGGACACGACCGGTCGCACTTCATCCAGAGCATCTTGCGCGTGACGACCGCCGACTTCTTTCCCGCCATGCGCACGCCGATCCTCAAGGGACGCACATTCACGGACGTCGATCGGGCAACCGGCCAGCGCGTCATGATCATCAATCAAACGCTTGCGGCGCGGGCTTTTCCTGGCCAGGATCCGCTCGGCAAGCGCATCGCGTGTTGCGAAGCGACCGCCGACGGCGGACCAGCCTGGAAGATTGTGATTGGCGTCGCTGGCGACATCCGATCGCGCGGACCGGCGGTCCCGGCCGATCCGGAGTTCTACCTGCCGTGGACGCAAGTACCCAAGGACGCGTGGAACTGGTTCCGCACTTTTTACATCATCGCGCGCACTGACGGTGAGCCGGCGCGGCTGCTCTCGCCGCTGCGCCAGGCGCTGGCGCGGATCGATCCGGACATCGCGCTGTTCGACGTCCGCACGATGGATCAGCGTCTCAGTGGTTCGCTCGCAACCGCTCGTTTCAATACGCTGTTGCTGGCCATGCTTGGCGGCATCGGCCTGGTGCTCGCCGCCAGCGGTATTTACGGCGTCGTGTCGTACCTCGTCAGTCAACGGACGCAGGAGATCGGCGTGCGGATGGCGCTCGGCGCAACCACCACCAGTGTGGTCGGGTTGATTTTGCGGCAGTCATTGAAGCCGGTCAGTCTCGGCGCCGCGCTCGGATTGCTCGCCGCTGTCGCGGCGACGCGTCTGCTCGCAGCCCAGCTGGTCGACGTCTACGGTGTGAGCCGGACCGACCCCTTGACGATCGCGCTGGTCGCGGCCACACTCATCGCAGTGGCGCTCGTCGCGAGCGCCGTGCCGGCAAAGCGCGCTGCGGCGATCGATCCGACCACCGCCCTTGCCGCCGAATGAAATCCACTTCAGACTGAAGGAGACTCGATGATCGGAACACTGCTCGCGGCTGCAGCGCTGACTATTACCAGTGCGGCCTTCACCAACGACGGCAACATCCCCTCGAAATTCACCTGCGACGCCGGCCAGACGAACCCGTCGCCGGCGCTGGCTTGGAAGGACGCCCCCGCCGGAACGAAATCATTTGTCCTGATCATGCACGACCCCGACGTGGTCCAGGTCCCGGGCGGGTTCACGCACTGGGTGCTCTTCGACATCCCCGGGTCGACCAAGGAATTGCCGGAAGGATTCCAGGTTGGATCGGTGGGTGTCTCGGGCAACACCGGCATGCGGCGGCAGGGATGGATGGGTCCATGCCCGCCGACCGGCGCGCACCACTATCACTTCATGCTGTCGGCGCTCGACGTCGAAACGCTGGGACTCCAGGCAGGCGCGACGAAGGCTGATGTCGAAAAGGCGATGCAGGGGCATGTGTTGGGCAGCGCCGATCTCGTTGGCTTGTATCAGCGACAGCCCAAATAACTTTCGAAGTGATTGGGGATTGGGGATTGGGGATTAGTGATGGTCGGGGATTGGCCCTTTGCCACCAATCACCTCATCACCAATCACCCCAATCCCTAATCCCCATCATTTCAGCTCCACTACTACCAGCTCTATCGTCCGGTCCGTGTCATTGACGTCTTTGTGCATCGCGCCCGGTGGCATCGGCGCCTGCCAGTAAGCTTTTCCAGTCTCGTAGTGCGTGACGGTCGCTTCGCCGGCGGCCGTCACCGTCTTGAGGTCGCCACCGACAATCGCAATCACCGATCGGTAGCGATCGTGCCGATGGAGCGTCGATTCGGTGTGCGGCGGAATGACGCTCTTCCATGAGGTTGCGCGTTCGTTGTCGTACTGGGGCAGGCGCGTCATTTCCGGCTTTGACTGTTCGGGAGCTCCGCTGAAGCCGCTCGCCGACACCAGTGCGGCCACCACACTGGCCCGAAGCGGAACGCCGAGCCCGCAAAGATCGCCGAGTGTGAATTTCATTCGAGACATCTCCTAGAGCCCCAGCAGCTTCGCGGCATTTCCGCCGTAGATCCCCTGACGTTCGGCATCACTGACCGGCAATTTCGCGATCGCGTCGAGCATCGAGGGAATGCTGCCAATCTGATGCGGATAATCGCTGCCGGCCAGGATGTGATCCGCGCCGGCAAAGTCGATCGCGAGTTTCAGCGCCCCCTGACTGAAGTTGACCGTATCGTAATAAAACTGCTTCAAGTAGCTGCTCGGCTCGCGCTGAATGTTGGCGCGGCAATCGCGAAAGGCGTGAAAGCCGCGGTCGAGACGCTCCGCCAGATACGGAATCGTCCCGCCCAAATGGCAAAGCGCCCAGCGGATCTTCGGAAACCGCTCCGGCACGCCCGCGAACACCAGCGACGCGGCGGCCAGCGTGGTGTCGTAGAGGAATCCGACCAGCGGCATCAACCAGTACTCTTTCATCATCTCGACGTTGATCGGATGTTCCGGATGGATATACAGCACCGCGCCAAGATCGTTGGCAATCTCGTAGAGCGGCCAGTAACGCAGGTCGCTCAGCGCGACGCCGTTGACGTTGCTGAACAACATCGCGCCCCGCATGCCAAGCTGGCGCATCGCCCGCTCGAGTTCTTTGGCGGACGCGGTCGGATCGTTCAACGGTAGCGTCGCCAGCGCCGTGAACTTTCCGTCCGGCCGCTCCATCGCTGCTTTGAATTCGTCGTTCACCATCGCGGCGAGCCGCACCGCCACATCCGGCTTCTCGACGTGGGTGCCGGGCGTTGTCAGCGTCACGACCTGCTTGGCAACGCCGAGCTCCTGCAGCACGCCGGCGCGGTAGTCGAGATCGCGATGCCCACGCACCGCCACGTTGTAATCACCGGGATAATGAATATTGGGATTGCCGTCAGCGTCGATGGTCACGCGGACGCTGCTCTGCCCCGACTGCAGCGCTTTCATGTAGTTCGGCGGATAGTAATGATTGTGAAAGTCGATCACCGGCATTCTGCGGTCTCCAGATCAAATAAACAGGCAATCCAACCAGCACCAGCGCCAGTCCGGTCAGACTGTTTTGCGGATCGCTGATGATCTGGTTGACGACGATTGCCGCGCACATCGCGGCAAACAACAGCGGCGCCACTGGAAAGCCGGCCGCGCGGAAAGCCGGACGATAACGCGCCGAGCGCCGCAACCACAGCGTCCCGACCGCGAGCGCCCCAAAGAAGATCCACTCGGTATAAACCACCCGCGAGACGATCACGCCGTAACGGCCGGTCAACACCAGCGCCGACGACCAGATCGCCTGCATCGCGATCGCCGCCGACGGGGTGCGATAGGTCGGATGAATCCGTCCCATCCACTTGAACAGCAAGCCATCATCCGCCATCGCCAGGTACACGCGAGGGCCGGCAAGAATAATCCCGCTCATTCCGCCGAACGACGAGACGATCACCAACACCGCAATCGCCGACGCTGCAGTCGGGCCGGCGGTTGCCGCCGTCGCATCGAACGCAATATGTGTCGAAGCGAGCACCTGGTCGAGCGGCAGGACCAGCAGGTACGCGGCATTCAAACCGAGGTAGATCGCGACCACGACAACGGTACCAATCATCAGGGCGCGCGGAATGGTCCGCTCCGGGTCGCGCGTCTCTTCGGCGGCGTAGGTGACCATGTGCCAGCCGCCGAAGGCAAACAGGCCGGCAACCAGCGCACGCAAAAATCCACCGACTTCGATCGACGGTCCTCCGGTTGGCAACCGCGGCGTCCCGGTGCTGAACAGCAGTCCCAGCAGTGCGACAATCGCGGCGACCTTGGCGATGGTCAAGCCGGTCTGCACGCGGCTGCCGGGCTTTACGCCAAAGTAATTGATCGCCGAAAGGACCATGATGCCGGCAACCGCCGTCAGCCGAATACCGAGATCGCCGATCGGCATGATCGTGGCCGCGTAGCGGCCGAACACCATCGCAATCGCCGCGATGATGCCGGAATGCATGCTCCAGAACATCGCCCAGCCCCAGAGAAAACCCGCAGCCGGCGAAAACATTTCGCGGAGGAACACGTAAACGCCGCCGGTTCGCGGACAAGCCGAAGTCAACTCGGCGCAGATACTCGCGCCGAACCAGGTCAACGCACCGGCAACGACCCACACCAGCAGCATGCCACTGAAGCTCGGCACCGCGCGGCTCACTTCGGAGGGCTGAACAAAAATCGATGCGCCGACGATGGTGCCGACGACCATGGCAGTCGCCTGGGTGAGCCCGATTGAACGCGCCAGCCTGGTCAAGGCGACGGAGTTTATCCTTATCGGCCAGTGGTCTGCTGGAAAATCTCCCGAATCGTCGCAATCGTATCGGCGTCCGCGGCCGCTTTGTCCGATCGATAACGCTTCACGCGCGCGAAGCGAAGCGCAAACCCGCCGGGATATTGCGAGCTCGCCTGAACGTCGTTGAACGCGATCTCCGCGACCACTTCGGGTTTGACGAACACGGTGTAGTGATCGCGGGCGATTTCCAGTTCGAGAAACCGCTTCGTCTGCCAGGCGAGCATTTCGTCGGTCAAACCCTTGAACGTTTTGCCGAGCATCACGAATCCGCCGTGCTCTGCATCTCGAGCGCCGACGTGCAGATTGCTCAGCGTGCCTTTGCGGCGCCCGCTGCCCCACTCGGCGGCAAGAATCACGAGATCGAGCGTCCGCGCCTGCTTCACCTTCAACCACGCCGAGCCACGGCGTCCTGCGGCGTAGCCCGCGTCGAGAGCTTTGGCCATCACTCCTTCATGGCCGCGCTCCAGCGCCGCGACGGCAAATGCCGCCGCGGCGTCGGCCTGTGAGGTAACGATCCGCGGCACCCGGTTTCCGCCGGACACGATCCCTTCAATCGCGGTCAGCCGCTTCGTCAGGGCTTCGTCGACCAACGGAGCCCCGTCAAGATACAACGCGTCGAAAAAGAATGGCGTGATTGGCAACGAGTTCTGGAGCGCGGCGACGTCGAGCTTCCGTCCAAACCGCCGCATCGTCACCTGGAACGGCTGCGGCGTCCCATCGGGCCGCAACACGATCGCCTCGCCGTCGAGCACGATTTGGCGAGCCGGCATCGCGCGCACGATCTCGACCACCTCGGGCACTGCCACCGTCACGTCTCTCAGGTTCCGCGAATACACGCGCACTTCGTCGTCGACCTTGTGCGCTTGAATCCGTGCGCCGTCGAGTTTGTATTCGAATGACGCCTCGCCGAGATCGGCCAGTGCCGCATCGACGTCGCCGGCCGAGTCGGCCAGCATCGGCTGCACTGGCTGAAATGGGCGCAAAACAAATTGCGCGAGCGCGGCCTCTCCTTCGGTCAGCGCCACTCGTGCGACGACGCCGATTTCCCCTGCCAGCATCGCAGCGCGCCGAAGCGCCGCCGCCGGAACGGCCGCCGCGCGCGCGACCGCATCGACCAGTACGCCTTCGAGCGCTCCTTGTCGAAGTTCACCGAACAGCAGCCGGATCAGAAAGTCCTGTTCCACTGCCGTGGCGCGACCGAGTGCGTCGCGAAGCATCGCCGCGCGCGCCCGGCCAGCGCCTGCGCCAGCGGCGGTGGACAACCTCGCAAGCAAATCGTCGACGTCGTTGACGGTGAGAGAAGCATCGGCCGAAGGCGGTACATCGCGCAGCGTCGAAAGCAGCGCCATCCCCACGTTGACGCGCCCCTGGCGGGGATCGCCGATCAGAAATCCGACAACGATCGGAACAATATCGGGGGGTGTGCGCGACAGCAGAGCCGCCAGGCGGGCAATTTTTTCGAGCCGTCCAGCAGTCGCTGCGACCGCGGCCGATGCGTCGACGACTTCCGCGAACCGCATCGTCCGATCGTACTCAATCCGGGCGCTGCCAGACTGCGACGCGAGTCGCGAGAGCGGAAGAAGGGTTGGCGGCGGATTACGCGCCGCTCAAGGTCCGTCGTAGGCGCGAGAACATGCCCGACCGCTGCGGTGCCGCCGGCGATTCGTCGGAAGCGGGCGGCTCCGTCCCCTTGTCCGGCGACCACCGGCGATCCTCGACCACATGCTTCGGCAGTTCGTTGCCGACTTCGAGCGAGTGATTGACGATTTCGGCCTGGCCCTTGATCTGCGGCAGCAGGCGGCGGTCGCCGTGCGGGAACCACCGGCAAAATTCGTCGATGGTCGCGTCGGGGTCTGCGCCGATCAGCTTGCAGTACTCACGGATGAAGGCGCGCGCGAAGATGCCGTTGGGCCAGCGCGAAAAATCGTTGCGCTCCATCGCCGCCCAGAGCACTTCGCTGACGTTGGTTTCGGTGGCGATTTGTTGCAGTGATACGCCGCGCTGAATCCGGGCCCGGCGCAGGTTTGGTCCGAACGCTTCCCGCCCACTCATAAGCGTGATCAGTACCGCAAAACCTTGACCACCGCGATTTGGCATCTGACGGGCCAAAATCACGACTTTCGCCGGAGGCGGGTCTCGTTTTTCTACATCCGATTACGAACCCGTTAGTCGAACTCGCGGGACGGCGCGGTTTGCGAGGGCCCGACCCGCCCGGCCTGGATGTCGGCGCGCGAATAGTTTTCGCTTTTCATTTTGGCGCCAGCCAGCCGTCGCAGAATGGCGAGCTGGCCAATATGGGTCAGCGAATCGGCGATCGCACCCTGAAACAGTTTTTCCGGTGCGACGGCAAGCGGTGCGTCCGACGCCAGGTAGTCGTCGAACTTTTGCAGGGACGTGAAAAACCGCTCGGCTTCCCGCTCCCAATCGCCCGGCGCGGTGTCGTGCCAGGCTTCCGTCCCGTTCGCCTGGGTCAGCGCCCAGTCGTAGAGGTCAGCGATGTGCGCGAGGATCTTCGCCGCTGTCCGTGCTGACCCGTCCGGCGTGTAGGCCGCAAAGGTCGCCGGGGCGCCGCGTACGACTTTGCCGCCGCGGTAGGCGACCGTCGCAACGGTGTGACGCAACAATGCTCGTTTGTTATCCATAGGCTGGTCTACTCGTTGCTCGCTACTCGTTGCTCGCTACTCGTTGCTCGCTACTCGTTGCTCGCTACTCGTTGCTCGCTACTCGTTGCTCGCTACTGGTTGCTCGCTACTGGTTGCCCGTTGCTGTCTCTCGTTGCTGGTCCCTCGCGGCTCGATGATCAAGCTACAGCAGGTGACTGCTCCTTCGGCCTTTGCGAGCTCGCTCGCGTCGACGGTTACGACTGGCAGGCCAAGAGCGGCGACCCGATCGGCTGTGCGCGGATACGCAGACGCCATCACGATACGATCGCGCAGCCGCAACGCATTTGCCGCGTGTGGCTCGCGGTCGTCGACGGTGACAATCTCGAAGTCGCGAAACGCCGCGGGCGCGATCCACGCGGGATTCAGCAGCAGCGTTTGCTCATCGACCGTGGTCACCGCCGATTTCAGGTGCAGGCAGTCGTCGATCGCCACCTCACACACCGTGTAGCCCATCGGACTGAGCAGCCGGCGCATTTGCGCAACCGCGTCGGCATTGGTGCGGGTCGAGCGGCCAATGAAGACGCGCTTGCCCGCGACCAGCACGTCGCCGCCGTCGATGGTGCCAGGTTCCTTGATGAACGACAGGGGTCGATACACGGCCAGGGCCTCGGCGACCGCCGCCACCTCGGCGCGCCGTGAGACAGCACCCGGACGCGTCACCACCGCGAGTTCGTCGAACACGACCGAAATGTCTTCGACAAACACCGAGTCGGGCATCTCGCCAGTCGAGTCCAGCTGTTCCACACGATAGCCGGCGTCCGTCAAAGCGCCTATATAAAGATGATGCTGCGCGGCCGCGCGCGCGACATCAATCGGCACCCGATCCTGGTGGGTCAGCTCGCATGAGGCGAGCGCCGGGCTTACGGCGCGCGTGATGGCAACAGGGGTACTCACAGCGATTGCAAATTGTAATTCCTAATTCCTAATTCCTAATTCCTAATTGCTCTCTCCTTCCCTAGTGCGTCAGCCCATACATCACGTAGTTGACGCCGAGCTTGTAGGCTTCGTTCGTCTGATCGATCGGCCGCAGGCCGGTGCCCGACCATTCCCAGAACTGCGAGACGTCGGTGTTGTAGTTGATGATCATCTGGAGGCGCTTCGACGGATCGTTGTCCTCGTATACACCACGGAAAATCGGTTCACCCGCGTTGTAGGCCTGTGGAACGATGTTCAGATCGTTGATTTCGAAAAAGCCATGGAAGATCGGGTGCGACGGCGACATGTCGAAGAACCGCACGCCCGGCAACACCCGCTTCATATTTGCTTCGAAGACGTCCCAGCCAGGACTGCCAAAGTCGCCGTACATCTTGAAGTCGTCGACGATGACGAATCCGCCTTTCTGGATGAACCCGCGTAGCCCTTCCGCTTCGCGGTCGGTCAACGTCCACCAGCTGACTTCGATGATGTAGGCGATCGAGTATTTGAACAGCTCAGGATCGTCGAGCGCCACGGTGTTGATGTCCTCGTGCGCGTTCAGATACGTGACGTTGTTCATGATCTGCATGAGGTTCGCTTCAGCGGTCGGGTAACCGTGCGACCACGCCGGTTGTCCGCGCCACCAGTAGCCGCCCGGCGCAGTTTCATATTTCACGCGCACGAACGTGAAGCGTCCGTCGTATTTCTGATTGGGGGGAATCTGAAACGGAACAAAACGACCGCCGCCGAAGAGGCGGCCGCCGCCGCGTTGCGCGTAGACAATTCCTGACAAGAGCAGTACTGTCGCGAGCAGCGCGATCGAGCGTCCCGCCGTCTTGTTCAGTGTCATCTCCTGATGTAGCCTTGTTCAACTCTATGTATTCGCGCGAAGAAATCAAAGCCCTCACCGATAAAGTCCTCTCGATGGCGCGCGACGCAAAAGCCGAAGGCGTCGAGTTGCAGTTCGACGGCGGCGAACGCTCGGGTACGCGCTGGGCGAATTCGTCGATCACCACTAATCTGATCCAGTTCGACCAAAACCTGTCGATCACCGTCCGTTTCGGGCAAAAGTCAGGCAACGCCACGACCCGAGAATTCGATGACGAGTCGTTGAAATCGGCGATCGACGAAGCTGTTACCACTGCGCAGCGCGCGCGCGAGAATCCGAACCTCACAGCGCTCGTCAAAGGCCCACAGGACTACATGCTGGTTGACGCGGCGCTGCCAAAAACCGTCGAATTCGGGCCCGGCGAGCGCGCGGGGTGGGTAAAACAGTCGGTCGACATCTGCGAAAAGAAAGGCGTGCTCGGCGCGGGCTACATTCCGAAGGCTTATCAGACGACCGCGCTGGTCAACTCCGAAGGGCTGTTCGGCTATTACCAATACGCAGAAACCGGATTCATTCTTACGTGCCGGATGCCCGCCGGGTCCGGTTCGGGCTGGGCAGGAATCACCGGCGCGAAGGAGCTGTCCCAGGTCAACGTCGCCGAGTTGAGCGAGATTGCCGCGAACAAAGCGCTGAAGAGCCAGAAACCGCGCGCGATCGAACCGGGGCGTTACACGACGATTCTCGAACCGCGCGCCTGTGCGCGCTTCATGTCGACGATGATGGGCGCGTTCAACGCCGGTGGACCGGGCGGCGGCGGATTCGGCGGCGGTGGAGGCGGTGGCGGTGGCGGTTTCAACTTCGGCGGCATCGGCCGGCCGTTCGTCAATGCCGACGGCACGCCGAAGATCGGTCAAAAGTTGTTCAGCGAGAGCTTCACGGTGAAAAGCGACGTCGGCAATGCGATCCTGCGACAAACGCCGCTGATGAACGACGGTTCGGCGGCAAAGCCGGTGACCTGGATTGAAAAAGGCGTGATCAAGAACGTCTACTACGATCCCGCATCGGCGCGCCGCCAAAAGGTCGCGCCGTCGCCAGCCAACCCCAACATGAGCCTCGCGATCGAAGGAACGAACCAGTCGATCGAGGACATGATCAAATCGACCAAACGCGGCCTGCTCGTCACCTTTTTCTGGTACATCCGTCCGGTCGATACGCTGACCTTGCTCAACACCGGCATGACCCGCGACGGCTTGTTCCTGATCGAGAACGGTGAAGTCACCGGCCCGGTCCAGAACTTCCGGTGGAACATGTCGCCGCTGGTCGGCTTCGCCAACATTTCGGCGATCGGCAAGTCGGTGCCGATCCACACCGGCGAGGCTTACGACGGTCCCGGAACCGCGTTGATTCCGCCGATCCGGATCGAGGATTTCTACATGACGTCGGTGTCTCCGGCGGTATAGGAACGCAGAGCTCGCCAAGGCCGCCGAGAAAACGAATTGTGCTCGGCGCACTCGGCGGACTCGGCGTTCGATTTTCTGAGGTGTTATGTCCCCATCACGTCGTGACTTCCTGAAGTACACCGCCGGCTCGGCCCTGGTTATCGCATCGTCCGACCTGGTCGGCGAGCTGCTCGCGCAGTCGCCCAGGGGCAACCCGTTGACGTCGTCCTTCAAAGGATTGGCGGATATCGCGCTGGCCACCGCGAAAAGCGCCGGCTGCAGCTACGCCGACATTCGCTTCACTCGCAGTGTCAGCAGCGGCGTCAGCGCGAACGGCGGGCCGGACCGCGACGCGGCGGGAGGGTTTGGCGGCGGCGGGCGCGGTGGCGGCGGTGGTTTCGGCCGGGGTGGCGGTGGCGGGAGCCGCCGCGCGGGCGGGCGTGGCGCCGCCGGTTTTGGCGTTCGCGTGATTCACAGCGGCGTCTGGGGATTCGCCAGCAGCCCGATCGTCACCGAAGACGAGATTCGCCGCATCGCAGGAATGGCGACCGACGTGGCGAAAGCGAGCGCGATCGCCAAGAAAGTGGACGTGAAGCTCGCGCCGGTCCTGGCCTACCAGGAATACTGGTCGAGCCCGATGAAAACCGATCCAGGCACGGTTTCGACCGAGGACAAACAGGCATTCGTCCAGAAAGTGGTCGACGCCGCCGTGAAAGTAAAGGGCGTCAGCAGCGTCACCTGTTCAGTGGGAATCAACAACGAGTGGAAATACTTCGCGTCGAGCGAAGGGTCGTACATCGAACAGGAAACGTTCGAAATGACGCCGCAGTTCAACGTCTCGGCGCGGGTCGGCGACGTCACCAAGACGCGCAGCTTCGTCGGCGTGCCGAAGACCGGTGGCTGGGAAGTTGCCGAAGAAAGCACGATGCTCGAGAGCGCGGAGCGGATCGCCAATGAAGCGGTCGAAATGACCACCGCCAAGCCGGTTGGTATGGGCCTCAAAGACCTGGTGCTGACGCCGTCACACGCCATGCTGACGATTCACGAGATCGTCGCGCACGCCACCGAACTCGATCGCGTGCTCGGCTACGAAGCGAATTACGCCGGAACCAGTTTCGTGAAGCTGGCGGACGTGGGCAAGCTGAGATACGGGTCGAAACTGATGAACATCACCGCCGATCGCACCATGGCGGGCGGCATGGCCACGATCGGCTACGACGACGACGGCGTGAAGACGACGCAGTTCCCAATCGTGCGCGACGGCATCCTGGTTGGCTTGCAGACCAATCGCGAAACCGCGCCGTTGATCGGCGACAAGGCGAGTAAAGGCTGCACGTCCGCCTCGTCTTGGAGAGACTATCCGTTCCTGCGGATGCCGAACGTGCACCTCGAGCCGGGACCGCAAGGATCGCCGAACGTCGAGCAAATCATCGCCGACACCAAAGATGGCGTGCTGATCGACGGTCGCGGCAGCTATTCGATTGACCAGCAGCGTTACAACGGGCAGTTCGGCGGGAACTGCTTCTGGGAAATCAAGAACGGCAAAGTGACGCGAATGGTCACCGACGTCACCTACAACGCGATCACCACGGACTTCTGGGGCAACCTCGATCTGATTGGCAGCCAGGAAACGTGGCGGATGTTCGGCACCGGCGGGGATGCCAAGGGCCAGCCTACCCAGACCAACAGCATCTCGCATGGCTCGCCGCACATCCGGATCAAGAAGATCATGGTCGGCGCGGCATACGCATAGCGCGTGCACTGAACCATTCACGCTCGACGGTCAGCGGTCACATCACCGCTGGTACAATCACGACGTGACCACGCAACGCCAGGCAACCGCATTCGCCGTGCTCGGCGCGATCAGCCTGTCGCATCTGCTGAACGACACGATCCAGGCGCTGATTCCCGCCATCTATCCCCTGCTGAAATCGTCGTTCGCACTGAGCTTCTCGCAGGTCGGCCTGATGTCGATGACGCTGCTGGTCACTGCGTCGCTGCTGCAGCCAGTGGTCGGTCTCTACACCGATCGGCACCCGTTGCCGTATTCGCTGGTCGCGGGGATGTCGTTCTCCCTGGTCGGCCTGCTGGTGCTGGCGAGCGCGCGCACTTTTCCCTGGCTGATCGGCGGCGCCAGCCTGATGGGGATCGGCTCCGCGGTTTTTCATCCAGAATCGTCGCGCGTCGCCCGGATGGCGTCGGGCGGGCGCCATGGCCTGGCGCAGTCCGTATTTCAAGTTGGCGGCAATATCGGATCCTCGTTCGGCCCGCTGCTCGGCGCTTTTCTGGTGTTGCCGTACGGCCAATCGAGCATCGCATGGTGTTCATTGATTGCGCTGGCTGCGATGGCGCTGCTCTGGAAAGTCGGCGGCTGGTACGGACGCCAACGATCGGCGCTGCCGCGACCGGTCGTACGTCAGCCGAGCGCGACCGGCGGCCGCGCGGTGTCGTCGAGCCGAGTCGGCCGGTCGATCGCCATTCTCGGCGCGCTGATCTTTTCGAAATATTTCTACCTGGCCGGCCTCAACAGCTATTACACGTTTTACCTAATCAGCAAGTTTCACGTGTCCGTCCGCACCGCACAAATCGATCTGTTCATCTTTTTGGCGGCCGTCGCAGCCGGAACAATCCTTGGTGGACCGATTGGCGACCGCGTCGGCGTCCGCTACGTGATCTGGGTGTCGATTCTCGGCGTCCTTCCGTTCACGCTGATCCTGCCGTATGCCAACCTGTTCTGGACGCCGATGCTCACGGTGATCATCGGCCTGATTCTGGCGTCGGCGTTTTCGGCGATCGTGGTTTATGCGCAGGAGCTGGTGCCGGGACGGGTGGGACTGATCTCCGGGGTCTTTTTCGGCTTCGCGTTTGGAATGGGCGGCCTCGGCGCTGCGGTGCTCGGTCGGCTCGCCGATTCGATCGGCATCGAGGCGGTCTACCGGATTTGCGCGTTCCTCCCGGCGATTGGCGTGCTGGCGATTTTCCTGCCCGATGTGGATGCCCACGCCCGCCACGAACGTTCCGCCACCCGGGCCTCGACTCAGGAATCGACTAACGTTTCCGAATCGGCATCTCCCGCACCCGCACATCCACTCGCCCGCTGAACGCTCCAAGCCCGATATGGACGGGCATCACATTCTGCGAGCAGTATCCGCTGCCGGTATCGAAGATCCCCATGCCGAGCAAACGCGTCGTGCCCGCAGCATAGACACGCACTTCCGTACCTGGCTTGCGTGCACGTCCTTTTTCGTCTTTGATCGGAACCGACAGAGACCGGGTGGACGAACTCTTCGGCAGACGATTTCGATAGAGCGGGTGCGCGCCGTTCGGATTGTTATTGGCGAGCGACAGATCGAGATCACCATCGCCATCGAAATCCACCCACTGCACACCGTGGGTCGCACCCAGCGTCAAGCCGACCGCAGCGCGAACGTCGGTGAACCGCGCCCCATCGTGATGGAACAGATAATCGTGCTCCTTGATCGGTTGATCGACATACGACGACACGTAGAGGTCGGGATGACCATCGTTGTCGTAATCGCCCCAGCGCGACGGCGTCGCTTTGTCTCCGCCGGCAAGCCCCAACTGTGCGGCGATTTCAGTGAACTTGCCATCGCCATCGTTTCGGTAGAAGAAGTTCGACCCGTAACTGGCAACGAACAGGTCGAGGTCGCCGTCGTTGTCGACGTCCACGACACTCGGTCCATTGCTGCCGGCGGTCTCGGGCCGGCCGGCCGCATCCATCCCGAGATCGCGCGCGACGTCCACGAATCGCGATCCGTCGTTGCGCCATAGACCGTTCGCATCACCGTTTTGGTTGGCGGTAAACAGGTCGAGGTCGCCGTCGCCGTCATAGTCAAACCACACCGCGCCAACCGTCCGGCGTGGATCATCAACACCCAGAGGTCCGGCGACGCTGGTAAACCGTGCGCCGTCATTTCGAAACAACATGTTTGGTGCGTCACGAAACGCCACGAACAGATCGAGATCGCCGTCGTTGTCGTAGTCAATCCACGACACCTGGCGGGTTTCACCGAGCGCATCGACCGCCATCGCCGGCGCCACGTCTGTGAAACGAAGCGTCGCGCCCGCCGACACGTTCCGATACAAACGATTCTTTGTTTCGGAGCGGCGCGTAAAGCCGACGTAGAGGTCGACCCGGCCATCACCGTCGAAATCGCCCCATGCCGCGGCGCGTGTGTCGGTCAGATCGGCGACGCCGGTAACTTCCGCAACATCGACGAAGGTCCCCCGGTCGTTGCGATACAAGCGATTCGCTTTTCCGGCGGCGAAGCCGACGAACTCGTCGAGGTCACCATCACCGTCGACGTCTGCCCACGCGTTGGGCTGGCCTCCTGACGCCGCAAAGAGATCGGGTTGTACCAACTCGAACTGTGGCGATGGGGGCGCGCCGGACCGAACAACACCGCCGACCGCCATGGCAGACAACCACAGCATCAAGACGATGAACGGGGCGCATTTCATGGGCGTGCATCATAGCGCCGGAATGCGCGGCGCGCATCAGCATGATGCAAACAGACCGTTTGAATGAACAACGCGAGCCACCTACGCTCGATCGCATGGATTCAGCACAGTTCTTGTTCCGCGTCGGCATCGTCCTCGGATTATCCGGGTCGATTAACGTCGATCAATTGAAGGCGTTGAAAGCCGAGGCGTCCGGCATCTGGAAGCCGTACGGCATCGAGCTCAGTTGGTTCGAACCGAATGCCGATTGCGGGTCGCACCAACCGATTGACGCAATGCCGGTGGACTGGATACTCCAGTTGGCCGCGGATCCGCTGGAGCCGTCGAACGCCGTGCTGGGCAGCGTGCGGTTTCGCGAAGGCGTGCCCGACAACACCATTCATTTGCTGTACGCGCCGCTGTCGCGCCTGGTACTCGACGCGATGATCGGCAACTGGTCGATCGGCTCGCTGCCGGTGCCGGTGCGCGACCGCCTGGTCGGCCAGGCACTCGGCCGGGTGGTGGCGCACGAGCTCGGTCATGTTCTTCTGGCGCTGCCGGCCCACGATCGATCGGGACTGATGCGACCGACGTTTCTTCAGTCCGATCTGATTGCGGCCAACCGCGATCGGCTGCGCCTGTCGAAGACCTACCTGCGGCGGCTCGAACAGCGGATGACCGGAATAGCTACCCCTTGACGGTATAGCCCTTTTTCGCCAGCACGTCGCGAACTCGATCACGCAGTTCACCCTGCAGCTCGATCGTGCCTTCGGCAACCGATCCGCCGGTGCCGCAGGCGCGCTTCAGCTCGCCGCAGAGCTCCTTCAGAAACTGTGCATTGTTCGGCAGGTCGTAAATCACGGTGACCGTTTTGCCACCGCGGCCCTTCTTCTCCATTCTCAGCTTCGCGACAAGCTTCGACGGCACCGCCTCCGTCGCGTTCGTCTTGCTGCACCGGCAGTTATCGGCCGGCCAACCGCAGCCCGGGCAGACGCGTCCGCCCGCCGCCGCAGACACCAGCCGTCCGTCGCGTCCGCTCATTTCGCGATCATAATCGACCGATCGCGACCGATGGAACTTGACGTCCTCTACGAAGACGACACGCTGATGGTCGTCAACAAACCGGCCGGTATCGTCGTCCATCCGACCTACCGAAACACGTCCGGCACGCTGCTCGACGCGTTGCGAGCGCATGCGAGCGGCTGGCACGACTCACAGAACCCGACAATCGTCGGCCGGCTCGACAAGGACACCTCAGGGATCGTTGTCGTGGCCAAAACGGCAGCCCACCATGCGTCGTTGCAGCGCATTCTGCAATCGACCGACAGCGTGAAGGACTACCTGGCGGTGGTTCGCGGCTCGGTAAACGTCGAGCGAGGGGCGATTAGTGATCCGTTGCTGGTGGATCCGTCCGATCGGCGACAGGTGATCGTCGCGACGGAGAGCGGCAACGGACGAGCGAGTGAAACGCAGTTCGAACGTCTCGAACACACTGGTGAAGCGTCGCTGCTGCTCTGTCGCCTGATTACCGGCCGACGTCATCAAATCCGCATCCACCTGGCATCCCGCGGTTGGCCGATTATTGGCGATCCGGTTTATGGCAACGCGATCGACGAGTTTCCACGGCAGGCTCTCCACGCCTGGCGAGCGGCGTTCGCGCACCCCGTCTCCGGCCAGCAAATTCGCGTCGAAGCGCCGCTGCCGCCGGAACTCCAAAGCCTTCTTCTGGGACTGGGTTTCCAGTTGTCTGTTTTGAGACACGTGAGTCTGTTATAAAGGAAGTTGTGAGGTTCGTCGCGGTTCTCCTCTGGATGGTCATGCTCGCCGGATGTGCGACCGATTCGCCCGTGTCGCCCAGCGGTCCGGTGAACGAGAGAGTCGTGCTCGCACCCGGAGAGACCGCAAGCGTCGCCGGAGCCGGCACACAGGTTCGGTTCCTCGGTGTCACCGGCGACTCACGCTGTCCGGCGGACGCACTGTGCATCCAGGGCGGCGATGCGGTCGTGCGGATCGAGGCCGCGCCTGCCGGCGGCGGATCGACGTCGCCGCTCGAACTGCACACCGGAACCCTTCAGCCGGTGCGATATGGCGAGCTGACGATTGCTCTTGAAACGCTGACTCCGTATCCCTTCAGCAGCCGAACGATCCCACCGAACCAGTACCGCGCGACCCTTCGAATCACTCGATAGTTGCCCATTTCACGATTTTCAAATCGAGCACGCACGTCGCATAGAGCACTGGCACCAGCAGCAACGTTACGAACGTCGCGATCGTCAACCCGCCAATCTGTGCGTAGCACATCGGTTCCCACAGCGGACCACCATGCGCCGCCAGGGGGAAGAGCGCAATCACCGTCGCCGCGACCGTAATCATCACCGGCCGCAGCCGCATGATGCCGGCGTTCAGTAACGCTTCGATCAGCGGTTGCCCCTGCTCGTGCATCTCTTCGATGAAATCGAACAGCACGATGATGTGGCTGACGATGACGCCGATCAGGCTCGCGACTCCGAGGAACGCCATGAATCCGAACGGCGATCCCATCACCCACAACGTTGCCATCGCGCCGGCGGTTCCATACGGAATCGCCGCAAAGACAATGAGCGGTTTGACCGCGTGTTTGAACTGGATGACCAACGCCAGGAAAATCAGGATGATCGAGATCATCATCACGATTGTCAGATTCTTGAAGCCCTTGGTCTGCTCTTCATACTCGCCGGCAATCTCCAACTGATAGCCGGGCGGCAATGTCCGTTCGTGCTCGCGCAGCGCCGGCATCGCCTCGGCCAGCACTTCCGACGGCAGCGTGTCGCCGGCGGTGAAGGTCGAGATGGTAACGGTGCGGAACTGATTGCGGCGCTGCACCTTTTCCGTCTGCATACCGTATTCGATCGTGGTGACTGCTTCGAGCGGCACCTTTTGCGAGCCCCTCGACGAATAGACGTAGAGGTTGCGGATGTCCGACAGCGCGGCACGCTCGTCGGCGCGCATCCGCGCGACCACAGGGATCTGCTTGTCGCCTTCACGCAACACCGTCAATTGACGGCCGTTCATCGCCGTGGCCGACGCGCCGGCCACTTCGAGGTTCGTCACGCCCGACAAGTTGGCGCGGTCCGAGTCGGTTTTCAACCGAACCGCGAAGCTTTCCGGACCCCAGTTGTCACGCACCCGCGCTGCGGTTGGAACCGCGCGGAAGATATCGCCGACGCGGTCGGCCAGCATCCGCAACGTGGCGATGTCTTCGCCGGAGACGCGCACCGCCACCGGAATGCCGACGGCCGATCCGGTTTCGAGCTGCCGGACGTCGATGCGCGCGCCGGCGACACGAGCACTGAGCGCCTGCTGCAATGGCTCGACGAGATGGCGCGTATCGTGGCTGTTGGCCACTTCCATCAGCACCTGCGCGTAGTTCAGCTGCTGCGGTTCGGGCGACGCCGACAGCCAGAACCGCGGACCGCCGCCGCCGACGAAAGTGGTCAGCGACTTCAACCCGATGCGGTGTTCCTGGGTCACTTCGCGAATGACCGCCTCGACGTGGTCAGTCACGCGACGCGTTGCTGACAGCGGCGCATCCTCGGGCAGCCAGACGTCAACCCACGAGAGGTATTGCAGGTCCTTTGGAAAGTACTGCGGTTTGAGGGAGCGGCCGAACAATCCGCCGGCGAGCAGGATCAACAGCGACGCGGCAAGGAACGCCCAGCGATGCTGGATGGCGAAGGTGCCGAAGCGGTAATAGGCGGCGGCGAACCCCGACTTGCGGCGGTCCTCGATGGTCGGCTCGGTTTTCGGCCTGAGAATGTAGTAGCCGAGCAGAGGAATAAAGGTCATCGACACCAGCCGCGACGCCACCAGCGACGCACCGATGACGATCGGCAGGCTGTAAAGGAACTTGCCGGTATCTCCCGGAATGAACATGAACGGCAGATACGCGACGATATTGGTGATCGTCGCGTATAGAATCGCGGTGGCCAGTTTCGTGGGGCCCAACCAGGCCGCCACGCCGCGAGGATGGCCGAGGGCGAGGTCGCGTTTAATCGCATCGCCGGCCACCACCGGATCGTCGACCAGCAATCCGAGCGCGATAATCAACGACGCAATCGACACCTGCTGCAGGTCGATGCCCAGGAAGAACAGCATGCCGAAGGTCATCGCCAGCGTGATCGGAATCGACAGCGCCATCAGCAGCGCCGAGCGCCACTCCCAGAATCCAATCAGCGAGACGATCACCACCAGCGCAATCGCTTCGTAGAGGCTGTTCATGAACAGTTCGATGTTTTCACTGACCTGGCGAGGCTGATCGGAGGTGCGCGCGAGAATCAGGTCGTCCGGCAGACGCTTCTTCAGGTCGGTCAGCGTTGCATCCACTGCCTTGCCGAAGTCGCCGATCTGCTTGCCGGCCCGCATTTGGATGGCGATCGTGATTCCGCGGCTGCGACGCCAGTTGCCCTCGGTGTCGCTCGAACCGAAAAAGTTCAGGAATCCTGGCGGGCTGACGTAGCTGCGATGAACATCGACCAGATCGCGCAGGTAGACCGATCGGCCGTTATTGGTCGGCACTCGCACTTCACCGACGCTCTGCGCATCCTTGAACTCGCCGGATGGGTCGATCGTCAGGTTCTTGCCGCTCACCTCCAGCACCCCGCCCGAGGTCGTGATGTTCCTCGCCGACAGCACGTCGCTGAGCGTCGACGGTGTGACACCATACTGCGCAATCCGTTCCTGCGAGTATTCGAGGAATACTCGCTCTTCCAGCAAACCGGTGCGCGTTACCTTCGAGACCATCGGCAGCGTCTTCACGGTGCGCATGATCAGATCGGTATAGTCGTCAAGTTCGCGGTAGCTGTACTTGTCGCCGGCGACCGCCGCGAGCCTGGCGGTCGCGTCAGCGGGATTGCGAACCACCACCGCCGGCCACGCATCGGGATGCATTTCCGCCGCGCGCAGCCGTTCTTCGACGAACGACGTCACGAATGCCTGGAGGTCCGCGTCGCTGCGGTCGGTCGTGCCGTCGACGCCGACAAAGCCTGGCCCTTCGATCGGCTGCGCGTTGGCCAGTACGCCCGCGTCGGTCGCGGCCTGCAGAAACATGGCAACCTGCGGTCGGATCGCCGCAACGCCGATCGACGCTGGCAGACCGTGCGCAATCGTCACCCGGGTCGGGTTCGGATCGCCGCCGCGGACATTTTCGATGGTCCGGCGCAATGAATCGCCGCGCACCGCGATCTCGACCGCCGGAGTCTTCGGGCTGGCGACGGTGAGCATCAGCGCCGCCGTGTCGCCGAAGTCTTTGACGAACACGATCGGCCCGGACCCGTCAGGGAGTCGGCCCTGCAGCGTGTCGAGCTTCATCTTGATGTCGTCGAACTCCTTGCCGACATCCTTCGTGTTGTCGTCGAGCGTGATGTAGACGGCGGTCTGGCCGGTGCGGGTGTTCGACTCGATCTTTTCAACCTTGCCGTTCTCTGCGATCTTCTCCTCGACCTTGCGGGTGATCAGTTGCTCGATCCGCTCGGCGCTGGCTCCCTGCCACGAGACGAGCGCGAGCGCCTGGCGAACCGGAATGTCCGGATCCTTGCGCTGCGGCATGCTGAAGTAGCCCCACGCGCCCCAGATCACCGCGCCGATCAGCAGCACCCACGAGATGTGGCGCGACTCGGTAAAGAATCGAGCGGTGTTGTGCGTCCGCTCGATCATCTGTTCGTCCGTCACGCGATGCGTGCTCATGGGATCACCCGAACCGTTTCACCGTCGTTAACGAGGCCTGCACCCATGACGATCACGCGCTCGCCGGCTTTCAGGCCACGCGTCACCGTCACCATGTTTCCCTGCACCGGACCGAGCGCCACCGCGCGGGCATGCGCGGTCACTGCATCGCCGCGGCCGTCGACGACGAAGACCGTGTATTCGGCGGCGTTTTTCGGCGATCGCACGATCGCCGAAAGTGGCAACGCGGCCTCGGCAATCGCGAAAACGCGTTCCGCCCCAGCCGCCAGTTCGACGGCGCCGATCATTCCCGGCCGCAACCGTCCGTCATGATTCGGAAGGGTCACTTCGATGTCGAACACCCGGGTCTGCGAATCGGCTGACGGCGCAACCGTAGTCACCGTGCCTTCGAACCGGCTGCCGTGGAAGGCTTCGGTCGTCACGGTCAGCTTTTGTCCCGGGGCGATGCGATGGACAACCGAGTCGGGCACACCGAAGATTGCTTTGACTGCGCTGACGTCGCCGAGCGTGAAGCCGACGCTGCCGACGTTGACCAGCGCGCCGCTTTCGACTCTACGCTCGAGAATCACGCCACTGACTGGCGCAACCAGCGATGCGTCCTGCAGCGCGTTGCTGGCCAGGTTCAGTTGCGTCTTGGCCGCCGCAATCCGCGCCTCGCCCTGGTCGAACACCGCCTGCGCACCATCGCGCTCTGGCCTGGTCATCGCGCCGGCGCCGAACAGGAACAACGCGCGATCAAGGTCGATGCGTGCTTTGGCCTGCGCCACCTCGAGTTCCTGCAGCGAGAACCTGGCCTGGCCGACGCGCTCGCGGTAATCGTCTTGGCGGACGCGGGCGACCGTCGTCCCAGCCGTTACGTAGTCGCCGGCCTGCAGCGGACGCGATCGGCCGTCGGCGCCCTTGCGGCGCAGAACGCTTTCGAGGTAACCGCTGCCTCTGAACGACAGCGCAATCTGCTCGTACGGCTGGATGCTGACGGCGTAGCGCGCGCCGCTCGGCGCTTCCGGCGCTTTCGTCTCGAGCACTTTGACCGGCCGCGGCGTGGGCCTCGTTTCACCCTTCACTTCCTTGCAACCGACCGATGCGACCGCCGCCAACGCGGCGGTGAGCATCGTTCCGAACGTAACGATCCGTTTCATGACTAAATGCCCTCCGCCATCGCGCGTTCGAGGTCGGCTCGTGCCGCCCAGAACGTTGCGAGAGCTTGTTGAATCTGGTAATCCGCATCCGCGGCCGACGACTGGGTTTGCAGCACATCGGCAAACAAGGCGGCGCGGGCGCTGTACTGCATCAGGGCGATGCGCGCGCTTTCGTGCGCAGCGTCACTGGCGGCGCGCAACGCCTTCAGCCGCGCGCGGGCGGTTTCCACCGCGCGCACTTTGGCACTGAGGTCGAGCGCCGCGCGATCTTCGGTATCCCTGACGCTGTTCTGCGCCTGGAGCACCTCAACGTCCTTGGAGGCCAGCGCGCGTCCCTTGCGGCCCCAATCGAACACTTCCCATTTCATCTGCAGCGCGGCGCTGGCGATTTGTTTCGGCGCGCCGTTGATGTTCATCGGGGTCAAGAACGACACGCCGATGCTCAGTTCGGGCAGAAAATCGGTCTTGGCGACACGCCGCGAGAGTTCGGCCTGGGTCAGCGCAAGCCGCGCCTGCCTGACATCGGGTCGCGCGTCAATCGCGCGCGCCTGCGCCGCTTCAACCGACACCACCGGAACGATTGCTTCGGGCATCGGGCTGACGCTGAACGGCGTGCGGACGTCACGGCCAATCAGCTGATTCAGCTGCTCCTTGCGGATATCGATCGCATCCTGCAGTTCGACACGCGATACTTCTGCCCGCGCCAGCTTCGCTTCGGTGTTGAGCGCATCTGACTTGAGCGCGACCTGCTGAACCAGGCGCGCAGCGACCACCCGATTCAACTCCTCGAGCAGCGCGATCGATCGCTGGTTCGATTGGTAAGCGCTTTGTGTCTGCACGATGTCGTAGTAGATCCGCTTGATGTCGCTCACCAGCGCCAACTGTGTATCGCGCAACTGTTCCTCGGCCCGCGCCTTACTCGCCTCGGTGAGCGCGACGTTCAAATTCAGCTTGAACAGCTGCGTGATCGGCTGCGATGCCTGGAGCGTCGAGATGATCGACAGCTGCGTCGGCGTGGTGACCGTCGCATCGGTGCCGGGAATCGGCCCGATGCCTTCGAACGTGCCGAACGCGCCGCGCGGAAAGGTCATGTCGATCGGCTGCAACAGCTGCGACGCCTGCAGCTCCACTTGAAACTGTGGAAGCCGGCGGCTTCGCGCGGTGGCGACGTCGTTCGCCGCTTTGTCGATATTCAGCGCGGCGTTGGCGACGGATCGGTTGTTGGCCAGCGCCAACCGGATCGCGTCGTCGAGAGAGAGCCTGGGGGCATCCTGCGCTTGCGCGACCGGCGCCGCGGCAAGCATCAGGAAGATGACGACGATGCTTGGTTTCCTCACGGCGTCCCGACGAGGCAACGCGCAAGCCACGCGCAGGCAGGGCGTGCCAGGAGCGGCTAAAGCTTTGAGGTCTAGCCATTTAGGAGCAAGGTCCGAGTAATTGCGCCGATCGAGCCACTGCAGAGGGAATCGCAGGTTGGCGATAAATCGACACACTGAAGATTCGGGGTTCGCGAGGTTCCAGGGGTTCGCGGGGTTCGCGGGTTCAGGGGTTCCAGAGGTTCGCGGGGTTCTAGAGAGGTTCGCGGGGTTCTAGAGGGGTTCGAGAGGTTCGTAACGGCGAGCGTCGGTGCTCGCCGTTACGCTTGTCGATCGCCGCGTCCTATGACAGCACGGTCACCCGACCGCCCGACGCGTCCAGGCGGACACGGTCGCCGGTCTTGAGAAGGTCGGTCGCGTGTTTCACGTTCGCCAGCGCTGGAAGGCCGTACTCGCGAGCAATTGTCGAGGCGTGCGAGAGCATCCCGCCGACTTCGACGATGACGCCGGTCGCCAGGGTGAACAGCGGCGTCCACGACGGATCCGTCGCACGCGTCACGAGAATGGCGCCGCGCTTCATCGAGGCAAATTCGCTCGGATCGCGCATCACGACCACTTCGGCTTCAACCGCTCCGGGGCTGACGCATAAGCCGGTCAGGCTGCCGTTGCTTGCGGCGACGCTCGCCGGCCGTCGCAGCAGCCGCGGCAATTCGGATTGGTGGGCGTGGAGCGGCAGATGCAGCTCGGCCTCGGCGGCACGCTGAGCCTCACGGCGCTCGGCAATCGCCTGCAGACCGGGTCCCTTCGCCGGATCCTTAATCGCCTCACCGATCTCTTCGATCAGCAAGAGAAAGTAGTCGTCGCGCTGCGACAACCAGCCGCGTTCGACGAACCGCGCCGCCAGCGCAAGGTGGTACTCGCGGCAATGGCGCAAGATGCGCGTCAGGTTCGACCGCACCTTCTCCCGCCAGACGTATTGCCGCTTCAGGCGGCGCAGCATTGAACGAACCATCGGCAGAAGCGTAGACCGCTGCCACCAGGTCAGCCTGGCTTCGAATTCACGCCACGCGCGGGCAGCGTCCGCTTCCTGGCGCTCGGCGAGCGCCTGCACATCCTGGGCAATGCCTTTCAACTGCTCGCGAATCGCGAACAGCGCCGGCGCTGGATTCTCGTGAAGACGCGGCAGCGCCCAGTCGGACTCGTAACGCCCGCGATGGCCGTACTGGTCGAGGAAGCCCTTGAACGCCGTCAAGAATGACGTCCCGGCAAGCGCTGATGCGATATCGGTGAAGCTGCCATCGTTCTCGAGCAGATACCGCGTGACGATGTGATCCTGGCGCGCCACGGCGGCAAGGCCGACGAGGTCGATCGCCTGCTGGCTGCTGACCGAACGCTGACCGGCTGCCAGTTGCGGATAGACCAACTTCTCGTATGGATATCCGACCAGTTGACACGCCTTCTTGATCATCGTCTCGCGGAACAACACGTTGCTCATCACAAACACGATTTGCATCGATTGCGGCACGATGCTGATCCACCACTGATAGATATCCCAGAGTTGCTGATCAGTCAGCGATTCGGGCCGAACGCTGGTGAGCCGCTCGAGTGCCGCTTCGGTTTCATGTTCGTGCCGGATGAACAGCTTTTCCGCGCGGGCGTCTTTCAAACCGATTCGAACGATATCCGGCAGCAACGGCAGCAGCTCCTTCAGAGGCGCACGCGTGCCCACTTCATCTTCGGGGCGGATTTGTTCAGAGTGCCCCAGCGATCGCAGCATGCCGGCCGCTGGCGAACCAATCAGCCGGCAGACGCGCCGCATTTGTGACAGGTTCATGTACATCCGGCCGTAAAACACCTTGAAGATCGGACCGAGTTCGGGCGCCAGCAGCTTGCCCATGAACTGGCGCTGCGCCTCATTGAGCATCACCTCGAACGAATACAACGCCTGCGGCGACACTTGCTCTGGCAGCACTTCGGCGAGATTCGCACGGGTCCACTCGATATCGGGGTGCTGGGTGCTTGGTGCTGGGTGCTGGGTGCTGGTGTCGGGTGCCGAGGTGCCGGGTGCTAGGGTGCCAGGTGCTAGGGTGCCGGGTGCTAGGGTGCGGGGTGCTGGGGTGCCGGGTGCTGCGCCCGCTGTGGTGATCGGCCGCGACTGCACAATCCAGAACTGCCGGCCGTCGTGGCAGAACTCCACGTCCTGGGGCGCTGCGTAATGGGCTTCGATGCCGAGCAGCATTTCCCCGATCGCGGTGATTTGGCCGTTAGTCAAGACGGGGATTGCGTTCGCCGCGCCGAGGCGTGACGAGAGGATCGCGCGATCGTGTTTGCGGACAACGTATTCGTCCGGGTCGACCTGTCCACTAACCAGGGCTTCTCCGATACCGGGTGCGGCGTTGATCACCAGCTCGTTCGCACTCGTGACCGGATTGACGGTGAACGCGACACCAGATGTGGCGGCAGGCACCATGCGCTGCACGAACACACCAATCGCGCCGCCGCCCTCGAGGTGGCGCGATTGCCGGTAGGCCGCGGCCTGCTCCGAGCGGCCGGATCGACGGCACACCAGTACCGCTTCCACCAGTTCGCCTCGCGACACGTTCAAATGAGTCTCGTGGATGCCGGCAAACGAGTGGCCGACGCCGTCCTCGTCGATGCCCGACGACCGCACGGCGTAAAGCGCGCCACTCGGTTGCGCGTCGAACCAGGGATCCGCCGCCAGTGAATGAATCTCGCGCTCGCTTACGTCGGCGGGGAAGACGATCCCGTCAGGGACCGGGAATCCCGCCTGGCGCAGGCGGGCGCAGTTGTACGCTTTGCCGCCAATCGTCGCGCGATCGCGTTCCGTAACGTCCGCCAGCGTTTTCAACGTTGTGATCATCATAATCATCATTCCGCCGTCTTTTTGAATCGCATCACCGCCAGGCCGATGATGCCAACCGTATAAACGCTCAACCAGAAGATCGGTTCGCGCAGTTCGCCGAGCGATGCGCCGCGCAGCACAATTCCGCGGAGGATCTGAATCGCGTAGTTGGCCGGAACGATCCTGGTGAGCCACTGGAAGATAGTCGGCATGCCGCCGATCGGAAACACGAATCCAGACAGGAAGACGAACGGCAGCATCAGCATCAGCGCCATCTGGCTGGCTTGCATCTGCGTTTGCGCGATCGTCGAGATCAGGATTCCCAGGCCAAGGACCGCGGCGATGAACAGTCCGGTCAGCAGATACAGCGCCGCCAGGCTTCCCTGGGGATGGATGCCGAACAACCACCCCATCATCAGCACCAGCAGCGTCAATTGGACGATGCCGATCAGCACGAATGGGATGATTTTGCCGACGATCAATTGCGCCCTGGTGATCGGCGTAACCTGCAGCTGTTCCAGCGTGCCGAGCTCCCGCTCCTTGACGATGCTGATCGCGGTGAACTGGACCAGCGTGAACGTCAGCACGATTGCGATCAGGCCCGGGATGACGAAGTTGGTCGTCTTGAGCTCGGGGTTGTACCAGGGACGGACACGCACCTCCACGGGCATCGAGTGCGATTTCCACGCGGCCTTTTGTGACAGCGTCTGGACGGAAATGCCACCGGCGATCCCCGAGGCCACACCCGTGGCCTGATTCGCGGTCGTCGAGTCTGACGCATTGACGATCAGCAACGCGTTCGCCGGAGCGCCGCGGTGACGGTTCTTTCCGAAGTCGCGGTCGAGAATCAGGCCGACCGCGGCCCGTTCGGCGTCGATGTTCCGGCGCAACTCGTCGTACGAGTCGACGCGGCCCATCAGATCGAAGTAACCGGTCGCCTGCATCTTGGCGACAATCTCGCGGCTTTCGAACGACCGCGATTCGTCGAGCACGACCATCTTCAGATGTTTGACGTCGTAGTTGATCGCGTAGCCGAAGATCAGCAGCTGCATCACCGGCACCGCGATGATCATCCGCATCGTCACCGTGTCGCGCTTCAACTGCAGCAGTTCTTTCCAGGTCAGCGCCAATAGCCGTCTCATGACCGCACCTTCCCGGACGCCGCGACCTGGCGGCGCGCCAGTGAAACAAACACATCTTCGAGCGTTGGCTCGGTCGGCCGCGCCGACCCGAGCTCTGACGCCAGGCTGGCCGCGTCGCTGATGCCGGTCCGAGTCGCAACGATGCGCAGGCGGACGCCGAACAGGTAGGCATCCTCCAGCGCCGCGCTTTGACGCGCGGCCGGTAACGCGACGAACGGATCGCCCGGGGTATCGATCTCGAACATCCGGCCGCGCAAGTCCTGTTTCAGCGTGCCGGGCTCTCCTTCGGCGATCAACTTGCCGTTGAGGATGAACGCCAGGCGATCGCACTGCTCCGCTTCGTCCATGTAGTGCGTCGTCACCAGCACGGTCATTTTTCGTGATCCCGCGAGCTCGTAAATCAGATCCCAGAAGACGCGCCGGCCGCGGGGATCGACACCGCCGGTCGGTTCGTCGAGAAATAGCAATTCCGGTTCGTGCAGCAGCGCCGCCGCCAGAGCGACCCGCTGCCGCTGTCCGGTGGATAACGCAGCGGTCAAGTTGCGAAGCAACGACTCGAATTTCAGCCGTGGCGCGAGATCGCGGATCCGTTCGGTGATCCGCCCCTTCGACAAGCCGTAGACCGACCCGAAGAAGCGGAGATTTTCTTCGACAGTCAGGTCGGTATAGAGCGAAAACTTCTGGCTCATGTAGCCGAGCCGCTGCTTCCACGATTCGGTATCGCGCCCGACGTCGAGGCCTCCGAATCCCGTGACCGTCCCGCTGGTCGGCGTCAACAGTCCGGCGAGCACCCGGATGGTCGTCGACTTTCCCGAACCGTTCGGGCCGAGGAACCCGAAAATCTGGCCGCGCGGCACGTCGAACGACACCTGATCCGCTGCGACGAACGAGCCGAACCGGCGGGTGACTTCGCGCACCTGAACGAGCACGTCGTTGGCGGTTGTCATGCCGCGGCTCCTTCGTCGCCGTGGAGCACGAACACGTCCTCGAGTGAAGGACGAATTGGCTTTACGGCATCGGGCCCCACCACACCTTCGAGCGCTTGCCCGACAATCGAGCGGATTGCCGAATCCGATCCGGCGCGGCCCCGCACGTGGAGCACGGTGCCGAACAGCGACACATCATCGATTTCAGGAATCTGCGCGAGACGCGCCCGAACGGCGAACCGATCGGCAGTGCGGACTTCGAGAAGCGGTCTTGGATACCGCTCGAGTATTTCGGCGCGTGTGCCGACGTCGAGCAGCCTGCCGTCGTGGAGAAAACCGAGCCGGGTCGCATATTCGGCTTCGTCCATATACGGCGTCGATACGGCAATCGTCAGCCCCTCGTGATGAAGTTCGTGCAGCAGCATCCAGAACTCACGTCGCGACGTCGGATCGACGCCCGTCGTCGGCTCATCCAGCAGCAACAAATCCGGGGCGGTCAGCAACGCCGAACACAACGCGAGCTTCTGCTTCATGCCTCCCGAAAGGTTTCCCGCCAGGCGCGCTCCAAATCGACCGAGGCCAACGCGGTCCAACAGCATCTTGGCGCGGGCTGCCGATGCCGCTGGATTGAGGCCGTAGAGTCGTGCCCTCAATCTCAGGTTTTCGTCAACCGAGAGGTCCTGATACATCGAAAACTTCTGCGGCACGAAGCCGAGCGTGCGATGGCCTTCTGTGGTCAGCGATCCGGATGTGGCACGTAGCAATCCGGTGACAATGCGAAAGAACGTTGTTTTGCCGGCACCGTCAGGGCCAATCAAGGCGAACATTTCGCCGGTGCCAATCGTCAGCGTCACGTTGTTCAACGCGAGACGGCGGTCGAAAGCGCGGCTCAAGGCGTTGGCGGTAACCATGGCTAGCGCTTCGCGGTTTCAGCGACCGGCGCGGGTTCGATCCGGACTTGAATGTCGGCCGGCTGCCCCGGGACGAGACGAGCGGCCCAGCCCGCGACGAGATCTGCCTTCGCGCCGTACACCAGGTTGATGCGTTCGGCCTTGGTCTCAACTGTCTTCGGCGTGTACTCGGGATCCGGCGCGATTTCGGTCAGGACCGCGTCGAAGCTTTCGCCGGGAAAGGCATCGACCGTCACCGTTCCCTTCAGGCCAGGGCGCACGGCACCAATCTTCGTTTCGGGCACGAAGGTGCGGACATACAAACGGCCCGTCAGCGCCAGGGTCATCCCGGTCTGTCCGGCTGCAAGCAATTGCCCCGGTTCAACCATCTTGTGGGTCACCATTCCGTCTGCAGGCGCACGTAGCTCGCGTTCATTCGCAACCACTTCGGATTGCCGCAACAGTGTCTGAGCCTTGTCCACTTCCGACCGCGCTTGCGCGGTTTGCCAGCGTCTGAACCCTTCACGCGTCAGTGCGAGCTGTTCTTCGCTGATCCGCGCGGCCGCCTGAGCGCGCTCGAGGTCGGTTTTGGCACGATCGAAGTCGCGTTCGGCGCCAACCGCTTTAGACAGCAGCAACTGCTGCCGCTGCATTTCGCGCTCGGCCAGTTCAACCGCCGCCTGTCGATCCGCGAGCTGTGCTTCAGCCGACGCGACTTCCGCCCGGCGGCTGCCGACCGAGAGGTCCTGCAGCCGGGCGCGTGCCGATTCAACACCGTGGCGGTCGCGCTCGACGGCGAGTGCGGTGTCTCCGAGGTCGAGCGTGACCAGGAGATCGCCGGCTTTCACGCGATCGCCTTCTTTCACGGCGACGCTGATCACGCGTCCGCTGACTTTCGGCGCGAGATCCACCAGCGGCGCCTCGAGGCGGCCGTTCAAGTGAACGATGTTCGGGTCCGACTTCGGTCCGCAGGCGGCCGCAGCCGCTGCGATGGCGACGATCAGGGTCTTTTTCATGGTTTCATCTCGATTCCGCGGTCGCGGAGCAACGTCCCGGTCGCGCGCGACAGTTCAGTCAATGCCTTGCGATAGTCGGTCAGTGCGGCGGTCTCGGCGAGTTGTGCGAGCGCAAGGTCGTTCTGACGCGTCAGCACGAAGAAGTTCGTGGTTGCGCCGACTGCGAAGCGGTCTTGCTCGGCGCGCAACTGCGTTTCAGCGGCCGCCAGTCCCGCGTTGGCGGCTTGCATTCGGCCGGCAGCCGTTTCGAGCGCAGTAGCGGCATTCCGTACTTCAATTGCAACCTGCTGTTCGGTTTCAGCCTGGGCTAGCAGCGTCTGGCGTCGCTCCGCCTGAGCCGCGCCGAGCTTGCCGCGCGCTTCGTGACGTCCCACCGCCATCTGAAAGACGACGCCGACACGCGCGTCGGGAAATTTTTGCGACGCCATGGCATCCCACGAAGTGCCGAGACCGCCCGAAAGCGACGCGGGAACGGTGGCGCTCGAGCCGCCGAACGAGGTCACACCTTCGTTCTGGCCGCCACCAAGACCGCGCATCGTGTAACCGGCAACCAGATCGAGTTGCGGCTTGAGCGCGTCGCGGGCCAGCTCGATTTCCGTGTCGCGCTGCGACGAACGCGCCGCGAACTCCGCGAACTCCGGCCGGAGGCGTGCCGCGTCCTTCAGGGCTGCCGCCAGATCGATGGTAGTCGGCGTCACCGTCGCGTCGTCGGACGGCGTCAGCTCGACGCTCCACAACGGATCCGCAGTGTCGTCGAGCATCAACTGCTTCAGCGCATTTTCGGCACGGGCCACCGCTTCGTCCGCGGCGAAAAGATCGCCCCGACGGCGTTCGCGTTCGGCGGTCGGCTGCGCGAGATCCGACGCGGCAACCGTCCGCGCCTCGATCCGCACTTCGGTGTCGCGCCGCTGCTCTTCTGCAAGCGCCAGCGTGCCGCGGCGCGTGTCGCGATCGCGTCGCGCCGCAACCAGATTCCAATACGCGTGCTCCACCTCCGACACCGTCTGCAGCACCTGGCGGGCGAGCACGGCGCTCGACCGATCGCGGTCGAGCGCCGATACGCGGAGGGCGGTGCGGGCGGGATCGATGGCGCGATTCCTGAGCAAGGGCTGCTGCAAGTCGACGCCAAGGGAGGTGAAGTAGGCGGGCCGAAACAAGTAATAAATGTTGTTGGTGCTTTCGCGCGATGCGCCGCTCGAGACAGTCAACACCGCACCGCTCTTGAACAGTTGCGAAATCGACGCGCTCCAGTTGAAGTCGGTCGTGGTCGGCGCCACATGACCAATCGGTGCGCCGGAAAACAATGTCGCGCTCGGATCCTTGTGGCGGCCAGCATCGAGGCTGACCCGGAACTGACCGTCGTACGCGCCCTGCGCGCTGCCGATCAGCGCGTCGGCGGCCGCGACCGCTTCGCGCTCAATCCGGATTACGTGATTCTTTTCGAGTGCCCGGGCCGTCGCGTCGTTCAGCGACAACCGCTCTTGCGCGCCGGCGATCGCGGCGGCGCCAAGGAGACACACGAATATCCACACCACTCGTTGCGACATCATTTCCGTGACTCCGCTAGGCTTTCAGGCTGGCTTTTTGAAGCCGCTCGTCAATGTGTTCGGCCACTTCTAACCAGAGGGCCGAGTTGGTAGCGATTAACGCCGCCATTTCCGACGGGCTCAGGTGCGTCCCCTGTTCCAGCAGGTCGCCTAGCGCCTTGTGCGGATCGCTCAAAAAGGTCTCGCGAAACTCTTCGTCGGTTACCAGACGGCCAATCACCATTTCGATAGAACGTTGCGTCACCGTTCCTCCGGGCCATTCAAAGGCAAGCGGAACGCCAGTCGTCCAGCGCGCGTGCCAGCAGGTCATAACAGATTGAATTGCAATGGTTTAAACGGAAAAATCCAGATAGGCGTGAGCGGCGGTGCCGACCTGGCTACTGCGCGGAAATCGACAACTTGTCGATCCTTATTCGAGCCCGTGGCGGTTCATCCGCACATACAACTGCGCACGGGTCAGACCCAGCTCTTTGGCAGCTTTCGACTTGTTGAAGCGGTGCTTTTCGAGCGCCCGAACGATCATGCTCTTCTCGACGCTCGCCAGATCCTGAACCCCTTGAACCCTTTGAACCTCTTGAACCTCTTGAACCCCTTGAACCCCTTGAACCCCTTGAACCTCGCGAACCCCTCGAACCTCGCGAACCCCGTTTTTGAGGTTCAAATGTTCCGCGGTGATCAGTCCTCCATCGCAGAGGATCGCCGCCCGTTCAAGGATGTTCCTGAGTTCGCGCACGTTGCCGGGCCAGTCGTAGGCCATCAGCATTGCGCGCGCATCGCGTGAGATGCCGGCCGGCGGCCGTCCAAGGCTCGCGCCGAATTCAGCGAGAAACGCTTCGCTCAACGGCGGCACGTCGTCCGGTCGTGCGCGCAGCGGCGGCAGGTTGATCGCAAACACATTCAGCCGGTAGTAGAGATCCTCGCGGAACGTGCCTTGCGCGATCGCCTTGGGCAAGTCGCGATTGGTGGCGGCAACGATACGCGCGTCCGTTCGCAAAACGCGGGTTCCACCGAGCCGCTGAAATTCCTTTTCCTGCAAGACGCGCAGAAACTTCGCCTGGGCCGGCAGGCTCATCTCTCCCACTTCGTCGAGAAACAGGCTGCCGCCGCCAGCCTGTTCGAGTTGTCCCGGCTTGCTCTGCGTCGCACCGGTAAAGGCGCCGCGCTCGAAGCCGAACAGTTCCGCCTCGAGCAGATGCTCGGGCAACGCCGCGCAATTGAGCGCGATAAACGGCCCGTCCTGCCGCGACGATGCGCGATGAACGAATCGCGCCACTACTTCCTTGCCGGTGCCCGATTCTCCAAGCAGCAGCACCGTCGTCTCGGTTGCGGCCACTTGGGTCGCCTGCGTCAGGATGTTTCGCCATGCCGGCGAATTACCAACGACGCGCTGGTAGCCGGTGCGAGCGTCGAGTTCGTCGGTCAGCTCGCGAACGCGCGCTTCGAGCTGCGAGACGCGTGCGCTGGCCTCGTCGGCACGCCTGGCAGCGGCAGAGCGGCGCTCACGCGCAAAATTCAAGGCGAGGTGATCGGCAATGCGCCGCGCGACAATGATGTCGGCCGGCGTGTAGCGACCTGGCGTCATTGAAAGAAACGACACGCCGGCGACGTACTGGCCATCGAGGCGAATCGAAACGCGAATGGCGGCGCGGTAGCCAAGACGAGCGGCGGCGAGGTTACGCTGATTGTCCAGTGCCTGGAGATCGTCGATTAGCTCATGTTCCCAGTCGGGATTGGCGAGCACGTCGGATGGAACTTCCACCGTCTCGGGAAATCGGTTGGTGTCAGGTGCCTGGTGAGCGTAAACCTTGGCGGTGACACCGTCGGGATTCACCGCCGTCAACAGCAGCGCATCGTGCTCGAGTACCTTCTGCGCGACTGCTGACACGCGACCAAACACGTCAGGCAATTCGCCGGCGCCCGTGACCGATGCCAGCAATTCGTCGAGTAATTCAAGACGTGCCGCCCGCGATCGCAATTCCTGGTTGCGGCGCGCATTCTCGGCCAGTCGCTGGTGCGATAACGCCATCGCAATGTGATCGGCGATCCGTTTCGCGACCACAACGTCGGCAACCGAGTAGGTCGCGACGTTGCGGGAAAAAAACACCAGCGCACCGTTGATTTTTCCTTCGAACCGGACCGGAACGCGCAGGATCGACCGATAACCCAGCTCGGAATAACTTCGCTTGCCGAACACCGGAACAGAGACCGTGGTGACGTCGTCCCAGACTTCGTAATCCCATGGCTGCTCGAGCAGGTGCCGGATCGTGTCGGGGACAGGCTGAAGCGGCGGAAACGCTCCTTCCGGCACGCCGGCGGTGGCAAAGGCGGCGAGGTGCTGGCGGTCGTCCGACACCAGCGGCAGACCGATCGCGTCGTGTGGGATGACCTGCTTGGCAATCTCCGACACACGCGCAAACACCTGGCGGACGTCGAGGACGTTGGTCAGTGTCGGCAACAGCTGGTCGAGCATCAGCAGGTTTTTCGATCGTTCGCGCAGCGCCGCGGCGCGGCTCGCGGCTTCAGCCATTCGCTGATGGCCGACCGCGACCCCGACGTAATCCGCAATCCGCCTGGCAACCGGAACATCGCTTTCGTCGTAGGCAGCGGTCGTAACCGCGCAGAACTCGAGGGCGCCACCGATACGGCCGTCGAGAAACAACGGCACCCGCAACACCGAATGCATGCCGGCCTTCGCAGCTGGACGCTCGCGTTCGAGATCGCTGGTTGCGACGTCGTCGTGGATGCCATAGAGAAAGTTCTCGTTGAAGATCGCCGGATAGTTCGTCTTGAACACCATCGGCACGCTCTCGGACGGCGGCCGATCGAGCGCGAACAGACGTCCGTGTTCGTGATCGCTCTCGAGCACCTGAATGGTTGCCATGTCGTGTGGCAAGACGCCGCGGGCGATCGCAGACAACTTCGGAAAGATCTCGCGAACATCGAGCACGCTGCCGAGCAGCGGCATCATCGCGTCGACGCGCTCGAGCCTGGTCAATTCGGAGAGCCGCTGCTCGCGCGATTCGGAGACGCGGTCGGTTTCGGCAATCCGCCGGGCCAGCGCTTCGAAGCCGCGGACTTCATCGACGCTGAACGCAGCGTCGGCGCCGCCCTTCCCGGCCCAAAACACGCCGCCGTTCTCGGGCAACGGCACGCCGAGCACGACGGTGATGCGATATAGCTGTAATCGCTGAACGAATACTTCCTGGGGATCGACCAGCGACGCGACTGGCACGATCGTCGTCGACCCACCGAGCGGGCGCAGCAGCGGCGGCAGCCGATCGAGCGTGAAACGGTGCGCCGCCGCGCCGGACCGATGGCGCGTAGAGAGATCCGCCTTGCCGTCGGTCGATGGCGTCACCACCCCGAACGCCTCAACGTCAGCAATGGCGCGAACCTCGGGCTCGATCGCCACCAGCGCGCGCCTACTAGAGACCATACCGCTTCATCCGAACGTAGAGCTGGGCGCGGGTCAGGCCGAGCGCTTTCGCGGCCTTCGACTTGTTGAACCGTGCGTTCTGCAGAGCCTGCTCAATCAGCGTCCGCTCCATGGATTTCAGATCGCCGACCGCGGTCGGCGTCGTCGGGTGCGCGGCCACCGGCGTGGTTGGCCCAGTTGACCCGGTTGACGATGAAGCGGGACGCGGCAGCGGCGCAGCCACCAGCTGCACCGACACGGCCGCCGGGCGCGGTACGGTCAGCGCCAGATGGTCCGCGGTGACCAGTCCGCCGTCGCAGAGAATCGCCGCACGTTCGAGAATGTTGCGCAGCTCGCGAACGTTGCCAGGCCAGTGATATTCCACCAGTTTTTGGCGCGCGTCGCGCGCAACCCCCGACGGCGGGCGGCCGAGGCCCCGGCCAATTTCACTGAGAAAGGCATCGCTGAGCGGCAGAATGTCTTCGCGGCGATCGCGCAGCGGCGGCAGGTGAATGGCAAACACGTTCAGCCGATAGAACAGGTCTTCACGAAAGGCGTTCTGCGCCATCGCCTTCTCGAGGTCGCGATTGGTCGCCGCGACGATCCGCGCATCGGCTTTCAGGACGCGAGTGCCGCCGAGCCGCTGAAATTCCTTCTCCTGCAGTACGCGGAGAAACTTCGCTTGTGCCGGCAGACTCATTTCACCGACTTCGTCGAGGAACAGCGTGCCGCCGGCGGCCTGTTCGAGTTGACCCGGCTTGCTTTGTACCGCACCGGTGAATGCGCCACGCTCGAAACCGAACAGTTCGGCTTCGAGCAAGTGTTCCGGCAGCGCCGCGCAGTTCAACGCGATGAACGGACGATGATTGCGTTCCGAGGCACGATGCAGAAACCGCGCGACCACTTCTTTACCGGTGCCCGATTCACCGAGCAGCAGAACGGTCGTATCGGTCGCGGCTACTCGCGTCGCCTGCAGGAGCACCTGACGCCAGCTCCGGGACTCGCCGATCACGCGGCGGACTCCAGTACGCGTGTCGAGTTCGTCGGTCAGCGTTCGAACCCGTGCCTCGAGCTGCGCGGCGCGCGCAACCGTTTCTTCGGCCCGCTTGGTAGCAGCTGCGTTGCGATCGCGCGCCAACACCAGGGTGACGCGGTCGGCAATCCGACGCGCGACCATCACGTCGGCGTGCGTGTATTTCGCGCACTCGAACGAAAAGAACACCAACGCACCGGCATAGCGATCTTCGAGGCGGATCGGCACTCGCAGCGCCGAGCGATAGCCGCGCGACGCCGCCGTCGTATAGCGTTGCGTCTGGTGTTCCTGGAGATCGTCGACCAGGTCGTACTCCCACGCCGGCTGCGATAACAGCGTCTCGGGGATTTCCACGACGTCGGGGAACGCGGCGGCATCCGGGCCGCCGCGCGCGTAGATGCGCGCGTGTTTGCCGTCGGGCAGTCCCACCGGCAGCAGCATGATGTCGTGCGGCAGCACCTTGTGGGCGATCGTCGAGACGCGGTCGAAGACCTCGTCCAGCTCGCCGCTGTGCGTTTCCACCGCCAGCAGCTCGTCGAGAATCTCGAGACTTGCGGTCGCCGACCGTAGTTCTTCGGTCCGCTTCGCTTCTTCGACCAGCCGCTGATGGGAGAAAGCGAGAGTGATGTGATCGGCAATCCGCCGGCCGATCGGCACGTCGTCTTTGGAGAAACCACCGCGCGAACGCGAATAGAAGTTGACCGACGCGTAGAGCCGATTGTCGAAGCGCACCGGCAGGCACAACACCGACTTCATGCCCGCCTTGGCAGTCGGCGATGCCGCGTAGAGCGGGTCGTCGCCGAAGTCCATCAGCAGATGATCCCAGGGCTCGGTCATCAGGTGCGGCTCGGGCATCGGCGCCTCGAACGACCGCGGCATGTCATCGAAGCCGCTCAAGGCGTGCACCCGCATCCGCGGTGGATCGTCGAGGATGATCGGCACCGACATCGCGTCGTGCGGCAGCACCTTGCGCGAAATTTCGGAAACGCGGTCAAACACTTCGCGGATGTCGAGCACGCCGGCGAGCGTTTCCAGGAGCTGCTCAAGCATTTCGGCATTCGCGCTGCGTTCGCGCAACTCTTCGGCCCGCTGCGCGTCTTCGGCTAGCCGATGATGCGAGAGCGCGAGCGTCACGGTGTCGGCGAGCCGCTGGGCGACGGGCACGTCGGCGATCGTGAACTGGTTCGGCGTCATCGCCGCTAGATTGAGCACGCCGCCGACTTTACCGTCGAACCAGATCGGCACGCGAATCAGCGAACGGATGCCGATTCGCGCGGTCGGCCGATCGCGCTCGATCGGGTGCGCGTTGATGTCGGCGTAGAGTGCGAACTGCCAGCCATCGTCGAACACTTCGAGGTAGGGATTGTCGGCAACTTCCGGCAGGCTCAACCCTGGAACGTTGCTCAACGCGTGAATGCGAATGCGCCGTCCCTCGTCGATGTGCAGTCCGACGATCGCCAGGTCGTGGGGAACGACTCGCCGGGCGATCGCCGACAGATGATCGAAGATGAAGCGAACATCGAGGGCGGTTCCAAGCACCGGCAGCGTCTTCGACAACTCGTCGAGGCGAACCAGCCGGCGCTCCTTGTCTTCCGATGCCTCCTCGGCGCGAGCTTGGGCCGCCACGTCAACGGCGACCCTGCGGAGTTCGTCGATTTCGGCATCGGACGCCGGCGTCCGTTCCATCGACATGCCGAACAGGACGCCGCCGCCTTCGACGTCGAGCGCCACCGCACAGTAATTCTGCAGGCCGAAAATCCCCGGAAAGCGGCGAACCGGGCTGCGCTCGTCGACCGAACTCTCTGCCGGCAATCCCTGGCGTGGTTGATCGATTGGCAAGCGCAGAAATTCCGGAACCTGCGCGGTGCGGACGAATACCGACCCGTGCGTCGAGGCATTGACAGCTTCGTAGCGCATCAGCCCGTGGTGCGCCGGCGTCAACACCCCGACGGCAGGGAAGCGTGTCGACGCCCGAACTGCTGGCGCAATTGAACCGAGAATTCGTGACAGCGTTTCAGCGGCTGTCATAACGGATGGGTCAATGATAATAGACCACGATGCTGCCGGGGCTTGCAGCGTTCGCGGTCTGCGCGCTCGCGATGACGGTCGCGATGGTCCGTTTCACCGCCGCGCTGATCGATCCGGAACCGTCGAGCAACGAGCGCGCATTGTGGGTGGCATCCGCCTGGCCCGGTACGGCGGCGGCTCGAAATCGTTCGCCGCCGAACTTGCGAATGCGTGGCGTCAGCAGCGGTGGCGCTGCGATTCTGCCTGGCAGAGCGTCGTTGTTTTGCGACCTACGCCGGCGACAAGGTTCCGGCGGCCGCTTCGGAGGTCGACGGATACGTCGACGGCCTGAGAATCATAATGGCGATTCCGATCCACACCAGCGTGAGAATCGTGTTGACGAACGCGAACTGCGAAACCGACAACTGCAGGATCGCCGTGCCGAGATAGACGACGCCGGCCGACACCACATCACCGCCGCGGACGAAGAACGTGTCGATTGCCTGCTTGGCTTTGTACTTTTCGTTGCGGTTGGTCGGTAGCCACAGCATTTGGCGAGCCGTGTTCATGATCGAGTAATCGGTGGCGTTCTCTGCAGTCTTGACCCAGCGAACCATCGCGAAGCTGGCGCCGGCAGCGATGATCGAGTAGCCGCCGAGCGCAATCAACGGCAGCGCCAGCAACACGCCGCGCAGGCCGGCGTACTTGACGAGACGGGAGGCGACGAACGCCTGAAGCAGAAAGGCAGTGACATTGACCCAGAACTGATAGTCGCCGCTGAAGCCGCCGATGTAGGCCTGCTCATTGAATCCTGGCTGAAGCGAGGCAAGTTCCTTGACGTGGGCCGTGAGCATCCGCGCGATCAGGTATTCGCCCGTCGTGTTGACGATGTTCAGCAGCACGATCAGTATCGCGATCAAAAACAGATAGCGACTGCGCAGCACCAGGCTGAAACCGCCGCTGCCGCTCAATACGCCGCCGCCGCTCGATGCCGGAGCGGCGCTGCGCCGCTGCTCCCGGCGATTGAGCATCAAATACAGCACCACGGTGAATGACAGCAAGATGGCCGACAACTGCAGGATCGCCTGCGGCGAGAGGCCGCTGCGAAACAGCCGCGCCGCAACGAACGAACCGAGCGGCGCGCCAGCGGTCATGCCGATTACGATGATCGGAAATAGCCGATCTCCGGCCTCTTTTGAATAGATGTCGTTGGCGAACGACCAGAACTGTGCGACCAGCGAGATATTGAAAATCCCGACCCAGATGAAGAACGCGACGCCGATAAATCTCGTCTGTGCTGCGACCGCGACCGCGAACAACTCGATGCAGACAACGAAGAACACCGTCACCCCGACCAGCAGCTTGGCGCGATCGACGCGCGAGGCGAACCAGCCGTAGAGTGGGACGAACCCCATCAGCAGCACCGCTTGACCGGCCGCCGCGTACGAGCGGACCTCGGCCCCGCCGCCCATCAGAATCAACGGCTCGCGGACGGTCTTGATCACTGAGTAACAGATCAACAGCAGGAAGATGTTCGCAAGCATCAGCAGCACGGTCACGCCTTCGCCGGCGCGGACGTCCGCGAACAACGACAGCGATCGATCGATCAAGCTCTTTTCAGACGTCGGGGGCATCACTACACTCCTGCGGCGCAACGAGATAACCCGCTACGCCGGTACCGACAACCCTAACCCGCCGCAGCGGCGAGGTCACGCAGAAAATGCCGCAGGGTCGAGCGGCGCCACCGGCTCGCTCACGGTAGCCAGACCTTGCCAGTTGGCGGATACGGCCGGTGCCAGCGCAGGTTCGATTGGCGGCTTCGGCGCGTCAACCACTGTCAATGGACCGGTGAGTTCGGGAAGGTGCTGTTCCCACCAAACGCGCGCCGTCTCTTCGTCCCATTCCTGGCGCGCTTGACACGCTTCGATCAATCGCAGCACCGCCTTGGCATCCTGCGGCCGCTTTGCCGGGTTCTTCTCCAGACACGCGAGCACCAGCGCATCGACGTCGCGCGGGATGCGCATTTCGGTTCGCTGTGATGGCGGAATCGGCCGGGTGTGCAGGTGCTGCAGAAACATTTTCATCGGTGTTTCGGCCTCGAACACGACCTGGCCAGTCAGCAGGAAATACGCGACACAGCCGAGTGCGTAGACATCGGCCCGCTGATCGACGGCCCCTTCCAGGATGATTTCGGGCGCCATGAACGCGGGCGTGCCCGTCGTCGTATGCGCGGTGGTTCCCAGGGTCGTGCCCATTTCACGAGGATCGTCGAACGTCACCAGACCGAAGTCGAGTACCTTCACGAAGTCGTACTCGAGGCCCATCCGGCAGACGTAGATGTTTGACGGCGTGACGTCGCGGTGCACGAGGCCACGGGCATGCGCGTCCGCGAGCGAGTGACAGACCTGCCGCAGCAGGAACAACGCGCGTGCGGAAGGCACTGGACCGAACTTGCGGACCAGCGAATCCAGATCGCGGCCGGTGAGCAGTTCCATCACGTAATAGAAGGTTCGATCGGCGGTCACGCCAAAGTCGAACAACTGAATGGTGTGCGGCGAATTGAGGGCCGCGGTTGCCTGCGCCTCACGTTCGAAACGGCGCAGCATCGCATGGGCATCACTTTCGCTGCTCGCGCCGATCAACTCCGGGCGTACCAGCTTGATCGCCGCGCCGCGTGCCAGCAGGCGGTGACGGCCGCGCCAGACTTCGCCCATCCCGCCGCGACCGAGTAGTTCTTCGAGATGGTAGCTGCCCATCTCGCGGGCATGGCGAAGCCTGCGGCTTAACTTCTGAAAAATGTGGACGGGCAGCGTCGCGACGATCGCGCACGCGTAATTCGGCATGAAGAACACCATCGTATCGACGAACCCTGGCACGTTGGCGCCGCGCAGGTGCGCCAGCCAGATGCCGAGCGGATCGGTGGTCGCAGCGATCAGTGATCCAAGCAGCATTTTGCGCGGCGTCGTCGACATGATCATCGACGACACCAGCACGACGACGGTGTTCCACGACAAGGAACCGCTGCGGGCCATATCCGGCATGCGCACTTGGGTGTTGATCAGAGCGACCGCCATGGAATTCAGGACCATGAATACGAGCGCGGCGTCACTCTTGACTTCGATTGGATGATTCGAGCGCCTGGTGTAGCCAAACATCAACAGCGCGCCGACGATCGCCACGCACTCGATGGCTGCCGCCATCGGTGACGGCCGCACGATTGACGTCAGCGGCGTCACGATGTTGTCCATCACCAGACCGTAAGTCCACAGACCCGCCCCGATCGCCGCAAACAGCGACAGACGCCGCAGGTGTTCGGACGCGAGGTCTTCGGGCAACCGGCAACCGGAGGTGGTGCGAGTGCCCGGCGCCGGCGTCGCTGCCCGTGGTTCGATGATCCGTTCGTTCTGGTGCGGCATTACAACTCCTACACGGCGGTCAGCTCGAGGGCCGCGGCGCCGCGCCGCCTCAGCTCCTCGAGATTCATCAAGATCGAGTGATTCGATCGCAGCAGTTCGGCGATGACTTCGTTGCGCGGCCGTGCCGACCGCCGCACCGGAGCGCGGTCTTCGAGAAACGGCCACAAGCGAGCGCGAATCCGCGGCGGCAAGACGCTGTCGAGATACTCGAGCGCGGTGCCCTGCAGGTGCTGGTCGTCGGTATGAAGGCTGCGAAACGCAATCTGCAGCGGTTCGCGCGGCAGCATCAACGACAGCAAGGTGAACACGTGCGCCAGGCTCTCACCGGCGCGGTCGCGGACAAACGCGTCAACCGCGTTCGGCGCGTCGTTGACGTCGTAGTCTAGCAGCCGGCGGCTTTCCCAGACCGGCCGGCCCACCGCCACTTCACGAAGCACCGCGGTTTCAATCCGCTCGCGATCGATCCGCACCAGCGGGTTCTTTTCGACCAGCGACGCCAACGATCGGGCGGACTGGAAGCGAACGTCGAAGCGCGGGTCTTCGAGTCCGAACATCAGACCGTCGGAGGCGCGCTGCGACACGCAAACCGAGAACACACGCGCCAGACGGCGGCGCACGGAGAAGTCCTGATTCGGATCCAGCAACGCGTCGACCAGTTCGCCCACTCTGTCCTCAGCTACTTTACGGAGCGCGAACACCGCTTGTTCCGCGACCGGTTCCCACGCGAGCAGCGGTATCACGTGCGGTACGAGAATCGGACTCAGGCCTTCTTCGCGGCTCAACACCTCGGCGACGCGTTGATGATCGCGCGACCGCAAGTCGAGGATGTCGCGCACCTCGGGGTCGAGGACGATTGGTCTGATCGCAGCCGCCGAACGGTCGGCGCGCGGCGAAGACCTACCGGCCGACGCGAACAGGCTGCTGCGTCGCACCGTGCCGCCGGTCAGCGACCGGGTGCGTGTGTTCACCGCCGCCGCGGTGTCGATGCCGGCACCACGGTGAATCAGGCTGTGCTCGAGCGTGCTGATGTAGCCGCGATTCAATCGGCTCGAGACGAAAACCGCCGCGGCCGAAAATCCGAGCGCGGTCGCGAGAATCGCCGGCGATTGAATCGCCGGTGCAACCGCTGCGATCGCGCGAACCAGACCGCCGCCGAGCGCGTCGCCGAGACGGTCGAAGGCGACGTCGATGATCGATTTGGCGGGACGCTTTTGACGTGCCGGAATCGGCGTGTAGAGCAGTTCGTAGCCGGCGCGAAACAACGACCCGCGAAACGCCGATTCAACGGCTCGCGCCGCGACCAGGCTGGCGAATCCCGGGGCAATCAGGTTGCCGACGCCGCCGGCCAGCAGTGCCAGCGATGGAGTGCTGGTCGTGACCGCAAGGCCAAAGCGTTCGAGGACCTTGCGGCTCGACGTCGCCTGCACGAGGAACGTGACGAAGCTCGTGGCGGCGTAGTAGATCGCAAAAAACTGCAGCAGTTGATCGCCGCGGCCGTAGGTTTCAACCACTCTCGCCTTGAATACGTAATCTGCAAGCGCTGCCGATGTCGTACCTAGCAGAACCAGCGCGGCGAGGTTGCGAAGGTACGGCGTTTCGACGACGAGGCGAATGCCGGAGACCTGAGGCGCTCCGATCGCCGCTTCGTTTTGATCTGCGCCGTCGTCAACCGATTCGGATCCACCGGCGAGGCTGTAAACCAGCCAGGCGGCGACGAACTGCAGCACCGCCAGCACCGGCAGCATCGCCGCGACGCTGTACCACGCGGCAACCCGTTCGGCGAGCAGCGCACTCAGCAGACCGCCGATGGTGCCCGCTCCCGCGATCTGCCCGAAGCGCTTCTTCGCGGTGTGAGGATCGAAGCGCTCGCTGGTAATCAGCCAGAAGCCCGACGCGAGCACCGGTCCGACGCCCGAAACGTGGAGATAAACGAGGATGGCGGCGAGCGGTCCGCGCGCGAAGGTCAGCAGCCACTCGACCAGGAACAACACGCCGCTGACGGCGAAGGCCGCCGGCACGATCCGGCGAGGGGCGATGCGCCGGCTCGCTCTGGCGTTTGCGGCGACCAACGCAATCGAGCAGGCGGAGGTCGCGACGAGCATCAGCGGCAGCGACGTGAAGTCGAACGACGCAAGGAACAGCGCGTCGCGAGTCGCCTTGCCGCTGACAAACTGCGCTGTGACCGCGCCCGCGCAAAACATCGCCGTAATCAGCCACCGGGACTTCACTTCGGCTACACCACCCTTTCCCGTCTCACCCCAGGGCAAGCGGTCGGCCAACCGCCTACAACTTGGCGATCCGCTTGTAACTACGTAGAACGTCAGGAGATGAGGAATCGGACAGCCTCCCGTCGAAAACCCGGCCTCCCCGCGCATCGTGCTCATAGATCGACAACTTGTCGATTCAGCGCCAAAGGGGACAGGCCCGGGGACAGGCCCGGGGACAGGCCCGGGGACAGGCCCGGGGACAGGCCCGGGGACAGGCTCGGGGACAGGCCCGGGGACAGGCACCGGGCCTGTCCCCGGTTGTAGAATCTGCCCATGCGTCAAGGACTTCTGCGGATCGTTTTCACCACGACGCTCGCGGCAGTCGCAGCGCCGATCTTCGGTCAAGCGCAGCGGGTCATTCCGCGGATGCCCGACGGACACCCGGATCTGCAAGGCACTTACGACCTGGGGACGCTGACGCCGATGGAGCGTCCCGCCAACTCGCCGCTGGTCATGACCGACGAGCAGGCGGCTGCGGCCGAAAAACGCATCGCGCAACAAAATGAAAAGGGCTATGCCCCGGTTGCCGCGGACCGCGAGGCTCCGCCGAAAGGCGGCGACGGCACGCCCGGACCGTATGGCAACGTCGGCGGCTACAACAATTTCTGGCTCGACCCGGGATCGAGCTTTACGGTGGTGGACGGCCGGAAGCGCGCGTCGCTGCTGATCGATCCGCCCGACGGTCGCGTGCCCTCGATGCGGCCCGAAGCGCGCGAACGCAATGCGCGGCGCGCCGTGCTGTTCACGTCGGACTCGCGCGCCAACGAAGACGATCCAGGCTTCGAAGGACCCGAAGCGTATAACGATCCCGAGCAGCGTCCGCTCGGCGAGCGATGCCTGGTCGGATTCAGTTCGACGTCAGGCCCGCCGATTCTGCCGACCTACTTCTACAACAACCTCCATCAGATCGTGCAGACGCCGACGCAAATCGTGATCCTCACCGAGATGGTGCACGATGCGCGCGTTATTCGGATGAACGACAAGCATCTGCCGCCAACGATTCGCAAATGGCTCGGCGACTCGATCGGCCGCTGGGAAGGCGACACTCTGGTTGTCGACACCACCAACTTCACCGACAAGACGCGCTTCCGCGGATCTTCGGATCAGTTGCACGTCGTCGAACGTTTCACCCGCACCGATGCCGCCTCGCTTCGCTATCAGTTCACGATCGACGATCCCACCACCTGGGAACGTTCGTGGAGCGGTGAGTACACCTGGCCGATCACCAAAGAGCGGGTTTACGAATACGCGTGCCACGAGGGCAATTACGCGATGACCAACATCCTCAAGGGTGCGCGACTGAAAGAAAAGAACGAAGCGGAGGCGGCGCGAAAATCGAAGCAGTAACACACCGGCAGATTCGCGGTATGCTTCGGGCCGATCGTGTTTGAGGTATTCAAGGTCGCCGTCGTCCAGGCATCGCCGGTCGTGTTCGACCGCGAGCGCACACTCGAAAAACTCTGCTCACTTGCCGGCGAGGCGGCGCGGAAGGGCGCCCGCCTCGTTCTGTTCCCCGAAGCGTTCATCTCGGCTTATCCGCGCGGACTCGACTTCGGCGCGGTGGTCGGCAACCGCACCGACGCGGGCCGCCGCGATTTTCAGCGCTACTGGGAAAGCAGCGTGGACGTGCCTGGCCCCGCCGTCGACGCGCTTTCGAAAACCGCGCGCACCCACGACATCTATCTGGTCGTAGGCGTTGTCGAACGTGACGGCGGCACCCTGTACTGCACGGTGCTGTTCTTCGCGCCCGACGGCAGCTATCTCGGCAAGCATCGTAAGGTGATGCCGACCGCGTCCGAACGCCTGGTCTGGGGCTTTGGTGACGGATCGACGATGCCGGTGTTCGATACGCCGCTCGGCAAACTTGGCGCGGTGATCTGCTGGGAAAACTATCTGCCGCTGCTGCGCGCGGCGATGTACGCCAAAGGAATCGAACTGTACTGCGCGCCAACCGCCGACATGCGCGACAGCTGGATTGCGTCGATGCGCCACATCGCGGTCGAAGGACGATGCTTCGTGTTGTCGTGTAATCAGTTCAACCGGCGCAAGGACTTCCCCGCCGACTATCGGACACCGTTTGGCGATGATCCGGAAACGGTGATGTCGCGCGGCGGCAGTTGCATCGTCGATCCGTTCGGACATTTTCTCGCGGAACCGAACGTCGACGGCGAAGCCATCCTGATCGCCGACATTGATCGGTCACAGATCGTTCAGGGGAAATACGACATCGACGTCGTCGGCCATTACGCGCGGCCGGATATCTTTCAGCTCTACGTCGACGAACAGCCGAAACGGCCGGTCAGCTACTCCGCCCGCAGCGCCACCGCCGGGTCGACGCCAGTCGCACGCAAGGCCGGAACGTAACTCGCCAGCACGGTTGCCGCGACCAGCGTCAGCGCCACGGCGCCGTAAGTCAACGGATCGACCGGGCTGACTTCGAACAATAGCGACGCCATCAGCCGCATCATCCCGAACGCAGCCAGCAACCCGATCGCGACACCAACCGCCGCCAGCGACAAGCCGTGCCGGACGAACATCCCGGCTACTTCCTGACTGCGCGCGCCGAGTGCGATACGAATACCGATCTCGCGCGTGCGCTGCATCACCGAATACGAAATGACGCCGTAGATCCCCGCGACGCCAAGCAACAGTGCCATGCCGCCCGCAATGCCGAGCATGACGAGCGTGAACGAGGTGCGGGCCAGAGACTGATCGTAGACGTCGCGGAGCGTGCGGACGCTGGCCAACGGCAAGTTCGGATTGATCGACCACACCGCCTGGCCAAGTTCCGCGACAAATCCGGTTGATCCGGTCCGGTTGCTGCGAATCAGATAGGTGACCGAGCGTTGGACCATCGGCGTCGGGTCGTTGAAATCGGTGGTCAGCATCGGCCAGTAGGCAATCTTCGGCGCCTTCTTGTCGACACCGTCGTCGCGCGAATCGGCGACCACGCCAATTACTTCACGCCACGAACCGGCAGCGTACGGGCGCACCTGCTTACCGAGCGCCGCCGACGGCTGCCCCCACAACTCGCGCGCGATATTCTCGGAGACGATCGCAACCGGCCGCAATCCGTAGAGATCTTCCCAGGCGAAATCGCGGCCGACGATCAGCGCCGTGCCGAGCGTTTTCATGTAGCCGGGCGAGACCAGCTTGAATTCGATGATCGGCGGAATCTGCGATTCCGAGTAGGTGTGATCCTGGGCGTAGAGGGGATCGTGCCAGCCCTGTCCGGTCATCGGCACAATCGTTGACATCGCGACCGACGATACGCCGGGCATCGACGCAAACTTATCGCGGATCGCCTGATGCATTCGCATCACCGCCTCTGGTTGCTGAACCTGCGAACGCGGTATCGACAGACGCAGTGTCTGAACGTCGTCGGGACGCTCGAAACCCGGATGCACGTTGCGTAACGCGCCGAAGGTGCGAATCATCAGCCCCGAGCTGACCAGCAGCACCAAGGCCAGCGCCACCTGCGCGACGACCAGCGTGTTCCGCGCGCGATGACGCTCTTTGCTGGCGCTCGCGGTGCGGCCGCCGCCACGCAGCGCAGTCACCAGCTGAGGGCCGGCGTACTTGAACACTGGAATCGCACCGAACAGCAACCCGGCGACGATCGACAATAAGAATGTGAACCCAAGCACCGCGGCATCGATCGAAATGTTCTCGATTCTCGGCAGGTTGCCGGGTGCCAACGCGACCAACAGTCGAAGTGCGCCGAACGCCAGCGCCAATCCGATCACGCCGCCAAACATCCCGAGCACAACGCTTTCGACTAGCATTTCACGCGCGATGCGGCCAGTGCCGGCGCCGAGCGCGGCGCGGATCGCGAGCTCGGTCTGACGCGATTCAGCGCGAACCAGCAGAAGATTGGCGACGTTGGCGCAAGCAATCAGCAGGACCATGCCGATTGTCCCCATCAACACCCACAGGACGTTCTGAACGTCGCCGACCAGGTCTTCCTTCAAGGTGCGAAACGTCGGGGTCAGCCGCGCTTCTTCGAACATCTTCGCGTTGCCACCGGGAAATGGCGGAAACCTGCCGATCGAAATCGGAATCAACCTGGCGGCGTCGGCGTCGGCCTGAGCGATCGTGGTTCCAGGCTTCAGGCGCGCAATTCCCTGGTAACTGAAGTTACCGAGGAACGTTTTGCTGCGGTCGAGGCGTTGCGGCAGCACGAGCGCCGCGCGCACGTCGAGCAGGCGGAACGAGTCGGGCAGTACGCCGATGATTTCGCGCGGGCGGCTATCGAGCATGATCGTGCGACCGATCACCGACGGATCCGCTCCGAACTTGGTCCGCCAGTAGCCCGCGGTCAGAATCGTGGTTTCCTGTGTGTCAGGAGAATCATCCGTTTTGTTGAACAGCCGGCCGAGCATCGGCCGGGCGCCAAGCATCGCCAGCACGCCGTCAGTGACGATTACCGTCCGGACTTCTTCGGGTTGCGCGATGCCGGTAACGCTGGCAGTTCGGGAATCCCACAGGCCGACGTCCTGAAACGCGCGACCGTCTTCGCGGTACGTGAAGTAAAGGAACGGTGCGATGCCGGTGTGCGGCAAGTTGACGCCTGGTGCACTGTGGTCGAGCGTGACCAGCTCGTCCGGGTTGGGATAAGGCAGCGCCTTCAGCAGCACTCCCTCGACCACGCTGAAGATGGCCGTATTCGCGCCAATGCCAATCGCCAAGGTCAACACCGCAACCGCCGTGAAGCCGGGCATTTTGGCGAGCCGGCGCAGAATGTGATTCAGGCGCATAGCCCTAGATACGCGGGATGGTTTCGAAAGTTCAGTGCTAGCATCGCAGGATGCTTCAACGGCTTACGACGGTTCTCTTGCTTGTCGCGTGCGTCGCCGTTACCGCTGCCGGACAGGCTGCGCGTCCGCTGACCCTGGTCGGTCAAGTCCGCGCCGCGCTGAACGAGAAAGATTTCGCCAGGGCCGAAGCGCTGGTCGCCGCGGAACGCCGGGAAAAAGGCGACACGCCCGAGGCGCTCGCGGCGCTTTCGTGGCTGGCGCGCGGGGCACAGGCGGACCGCCGCGCCGCTGACGCGGAAAAACTCGCGATCGAAGCGCAGTCGCTTGCCGTGAAAGCACTCGGCAAGCGCTCACCCGACGACGACGCCAATCTGGCTGCGGCGATCGGCGCGGGCATCGAAGTGCAGGCGCAGCTTGGCGTCGACCGCGGCGAGCGGTCGTCGGCGATCGCGTTTCTCGAGCGCGAGCTCGCAACCTATGCCGGCACCGCGCTCGGCAAACGCATTCAAAAGAACATCAACCTCCTGACCCTCGAAGGACGTCCGGCGCCGCCGCTCGAACGTAACGAATGGATCGGCACCGTTCAACCGCCGGCGCTCGCTGACTTGAAAGGCAGAGTGGTGGTGGTGTTCTTCTGGGCACACTGGTGCCCGGACTGCAAAGTCGAGGGACCGATCCTGCAAAAGCTTTACGAGAAATACCGTACCCAAGGACTCACTATCGTGGCGCCGACGATGCGGTTCGGCTACGTGGCTGGCGGAAAGGCGGCGCCGCCCGACGAGGAATTGCGCTACATCGTCCAGATCCGCGACCAGTTCTACCCCTGGCTCGCCGAACTGCCGACGCCGGTGAGCGCCGCGAATCACCAGCGATACGGTGTCAGCTCGACGCCGACGTTGGCGATCGTCGATCGCAGCGGAGTCATCCGCACCTACAATCCCGGACGGCTGACTGAAGCCGACCTCGAGGCGCGGATCACGGCGCTGCTCGATCGCGCTACGGCTGAACGATAATCGAAGCGGTTTCGCCTACTCCGGTGAACCCAGCGCTTCGCCGAGGCGCTCCAGGTACTGCCTTCGTGGGATCCCAATCGCACCCATCCGTTCGAGGTGCTCGGTGAGCCACTGAATATCGAGCAGCCGCATCTTCGACTCGCGCATCAGATCAATCAGCGCCAATAGTGCCACCTTCGAGGCGTCGCGCTGGTGGTGGAACATCGACTCGCCGGCGAACAGGCCCTCGATCTTGACGCCGTACAAACCGCCGGCGAGTTGTCCGGCACGATCGAACACTTCAATGCTATGCGCCCAGCCCAGCGTATGGAGCCGCGAGTAGCCCTGAACGAAGTCGTCGGTGATCCAGCCCTTCGGCCGTTTCGGATCGGCGCAGGAGCGGATGACCTGCTCGAACGCAGTGTCGATGCGGACCTCGAATCGCTTCGCGCTCTGACGCAACGAACGCGTTGCGCGAAAGCGCTCGAGCGGCAGAATCCCCCGCGGATTCGGCGACCACCATCCGAGCAGGGGCTCGGGGGTTTCGACAATCATCGGAAAAATACCGCGCCGGTAGGCGGCGATCAGCGTGCCGGGTTCGAGATCACACCCGACGCCGAGCAAGTCGTCGTCAGGCCACCTGGAAGGAGGAGGAAACGCCCAGCGGTTGGGTCCGGGGGGCTGTGGCTGTGAACGCCAGTCCAGAAACTATTTGACCGTGACTTTGACGACCGTTGTCGTCCAGCAGCAGCCGAACCCGCCACCGCCATCGCCCGAGTAATCGTTGGCGATGACCTGCAACGCGTAGTCGCCGGGTTCAGAGAATTTCACCGTCGTCACAGCCTTGCCGTTGAACGCCGCTTTGCCGTCCGCGGTTTTTTCAATCGTCGGCTTCGGCTTCTCGATCGTGACCTGGCCCGGACCGCGGAATTTGTTCACCGTCAGCGACACTGGCTGACGGCCTGCGGAAGGCGGAGCGTTGGTGCCGCTGGTGTATTTCATGTCGTCCATGATCAGCACTTCGAGCGGCATCGGTGTGTTGACCGTAGCAGTGCGAACCGGTGCTGCGCTGAGGAGGGTCAATGGCCCTTGAACAGTTCTCCCACCGGACTCGAAACCGACCATCGGCGGCGTGTTGCCAACGGCGATCTCCGAAAACGGACTCATCACATAATCTGGATGAAGACGGAACGGAATACTGGTCGTGACGCCGTTCGCGGTCAGCGTCCACGTCAAGCTGTCGGTCGGCTTGAAATCCTTCGGAGCTGGGATGACGAAGATCCCCCACTGCCGGCCCGGCATGAAGTGTGTCGGCTGGCCCATGTCCGGGCCGCCGGGCTCGATCCGATTGTTTGGTCCAATAGGAATGTCGAGTTCCTGCCGGCCGTTGCGATTGTAGTAGCCGACCAGGAAGCTGCGGCTGCCGTCGGGATTATAGAACCAGCCTTCGTACGCCGGAGTCACGCTGGCGCCAAAGCCGCGGCGCGGTTCGGGAATTTGCGAAACCTGGCCAGACACAAAAACGCCGCCGGCAACCATGCCGGCGGCGCAAAGGGCCACGAGATGTTTCACTGCTGTCTCTCGTCGTTGGTGGTCTTGGCGGTCTTCGCCTTCCGCTCGGCCTGCAAAGCTTTGAACTCGTCGTCGTTGAAATAGACGACGTTCATCCACGCGTGGGCCATTTCATCAACGGTGCGATCGCCATAGCCAACCCACTGATCGGGATCAGGGTTGTTCTTGTTGGCCTTGGTGTTGTCGTACCACGCGCTGACGTGGATCACCGTGCCCTTGGGAAGCAGCGGAGCCGCATCGTCGTCGTAGACGTAGTTGGTCATCCAGTTGAAGTTGAAGTTGCCGACATAGCTGATAATCTGGCGCGCGCCGTCCGGAAGAATCGCTTCGACCTGCATCGCCTTGCCGCGCAGGTGGAAATGCGGCTGGAAGTTCTGAATCAGCGCGTTTTCCTTGAGGACGGTGAAGCCCTCGGTCATCGCCATCGAGTTCGGCTGGATGTCGAGCATCTTCGTGCGGTCGATGCCGGTGAAGCCAATCAGATAGCTGCGCTTTTTCGGCTCTTCGCCTTTTTTGTAGTACCAGAGACCAATCTCGGAGCCGCCGGTGACTTCCTCACCAACCGCGTGAATGTGCTGGTCCCACGAAATCTTTTCGCCCGGGACAATCAGTTTGCCGGTGCCCGGACGATAGAGGTCGTAGCCCTTGCCGATCGCCCACTCCATCAGCTGCGGGCGGCGATTGACGAGGTCGTCGAAGTCTCCGCGGCCAGGGCCGTTCGCGGTGCCGGTGTTCACAGCCTCCGGATCGTTGTTGAGGACCAGATACGCGATCGAGTGATGAATGATCTTGCGCGATTTGAGATTGGTTGGACGAATCTCGACCATCTTCACCCAGTGAGGTTCGGTGATCGGAAGGTCGCTCATCGGGCGGTACCAGACGTCCTGGTGTTGCGCCGGCATCGTGTATTCCGATGACTTCACCACCAGATCGGGCTTGCCAAAGCCATCGCGCACGCCCTGCCACTCGTTGTCGGTGACCAACGGCTTCGGGGCCGGCAGATCTTTCGGGTCGCCCTGCGGTGCGCCGGCGTCAACCCAGCGAACGATCGTGTCGACCTGCTCGTCGGTCAGCGACATGTCGTTCTTGAATTTCTGCACGCCGACGCTGCGGTCGATATGCCACGGTGGCATCTGACGCGTCGCGACCCGTTCCTTGATCGATCGCACCCACGGACGCGCTTCCTGGAAAGTGATTAATGACATCGGCGCGATCGAATTCGGCTGATGGCAGTCCTGGCACTTCTTCTGGAAAATCGGCGCGACATCCTTGCTGAAGGTTGGGGTTGGCGTGTCGGCGGCCATCACGGGCGCTGCCACTGCCAACACTGCGCCGAACGTAAACAGACGACCAATCATGAGCGCCTCCCTGCCCATGTTGTGGGGCTCTCCCCGGATCGTCACATTTTACCCGAACCTTACAACTCGGCCAGATGCAAGATTTTGTCTCCGTTTTGTCTCTCGCGAACCCCTCAAAGAGGATAAACTTGACACGTGTCAAGTTTGGCGCGAACTCGCATCCTCGGCGCCACTTGGAGCCTGGTCGGCCGACGCGGTCGGGCTGACTTGACGATGAAAGAAATCGCGGCCGAACTCGGCATCACACGCCAGGCGATCTACCTCCATTTCCCTAATCGCGCGGCGCTGCTTCTCGCCACGGTCCGTCATTTCGACGCGCAACACGAAGATCGCAAAGCGGGCCGGCAGTGGCTCGAACTTGAACCGGTGCGCGGCCTGCAAACCGCGCTGCGGTATTGGCTCGGCTATCTGCCAAACGTACTCGCTGTCGGCACTGCACTCGAAGGTGCGGCGCTGGTCGGCGACGACGGCGCGGAGGCATGGCACGACCGGATGCGGCACTTGCGCGATGCGCAGCGTCCATTCATCGCGCGACTCGCCGCAAACGGGTTGCTGGCCGAAGGTTGGACTATCGATCGCGCAACCGATTGGGTATGGGCGCGCACCCACCCGTCCGTCTGGCGCCATCTCGTCGTCGAACGCGGCTGGCCGCCAGACCGCTTCGTTGATCAATTGGTCGATTCGATCACGTCGGAGATCGTCGCCCGGCGTCAACCCGATCCGAGGTGAAACCTGTACGACGTCATCGTCATTGGGGCTCGTTGTGCCGGAGCGGCGACCGCCATGCTCGCGGCGCGACGAGGGTGTCGAGTGCTGCTCGTCGATCGCGCGCGGTTTCCCAGTGATATTCCGCACGGGCACTTCATTCACCGGCTTGGTCCGCAGCGGCTCCGCGACTGGGGATTGTTGCCGGCCGTTACCGCCACATGTCCGCCGGTCACGACCATGACAATGGACTTTGGCGACTTTCCTCTGGTTGGTCGCGACCTGGAAAGCAACGGCGTTCCGGTCGGACTGGGCCCGCGGCGTCGCGACCTCGACGCCGCACTGCTGCGCGCGGCGACCAACGCCGGAGTCGAACTGCGCGAGGGATTCGCCGTGACCGGCGTCAAAACCGACGATCGCGGCAGAGTGACCGGGATTCGCGGCCACGCGGCCGATGGATCAACCGTTGACGAATCGGCAGCGATCACAATCGGCGCAGACGGCCGCCGCTCGCCGTTCGCACGAATGGTCGGCGCCCGCACCATCGACGAAGAGCCGGCGCTGACGTTCTGGTACTTCTCCTACTGGAGCGGAATGCCCGATCGCGGCCTGGAGCTGATCGTTCGCGACGACGCCGCAATCTTCACGTTTCCGACCGGGGCCGATCTCATTGCCGTGTTCGTTGCCTGGCGTCGCGAAGCCCTGGATCGGGTTCGGGCGGATGTCGAACGCGCCTTTTACGATGTTGCGGATCGCGCGCCAGAATTCGCGGTGCGCCTGCGGAACGGTCAGCGCCAGGAACGATTTTATGGAGCCACCGACCTTCCCAATTTCGTTCGTGAAGCGCACGGTCCTGGATGGGCATTGGTTGGCGATGCCGCTTGCCACAAGGATCCGATGATGGCGCTCGGAATCTGTGACGCGTTTCGCGATGCCGAACTTCTGGCGCGAGCGGTGGAGGCGGGGCACTCCGAATCGTGCAGCGTAGACGAGGCGCTCGCGCAGTACGATCAACAGCGTATCGTTGCGACGATGGCCGACTATCGCGAAAACATCGGGCGGGCACATCTTGGGCCGGCCCCGCCCGACCTGCTGGCAATGCGTGCCCGATTGAGAAGCGACGCCGAGGCAGCGCGTCAGTTTTATCTGGCGCTGGAAGGAATGATCGCGGCCCCTGCCGCGGCCGACGGCGTTTCGCGCTAGAATCTCGACCTTGAGGGGGCGGCAATCATGAACCAGCCAACACGTCGCAACATTATCAAAGGCGGATTCGCGGTCGCAGGACTGGGCATCCTGAACGTGCCCGAATGGGTGTTACCCGTTCTGGCACAGGGCGAAACCGTCGTGCCGTTTACCGACATTCCCGAGAACGTGCGATGGGAGACGCCGCCGGACCGCAGGACGCTCGACGTTCGGACGATCGACGGGCCGTTCACGCCGCCCGCCAAATTTGCCACGACACAACACTACGGACATCCCGAAGTCGATCCGGCCACCTTCAAACTGAAGGTCTCGGGGATGGTCAACAAGCCGTTGCAGTTGTCGCTGGACGATCTGAAGAAGATGGGCGGCGCAGAACTGGTGGCCGGATTCGAATGCTCGGGCAATCGCGGACCGCTCCAGGGTTTGTGCGGCAATGGCAAGTGGACCGGCCTGCCCTTGAAGAAAGTGCTGGACGCCGCGGGCGTGCAGGCGGAAGCCAGGGAGTTCGTCTTCTTCGGTGCCGACAAGGGCGAGGAAGAAGTCGAATGGCGCACGCAGAAATACAAGATTGATGTGCCGTTTGGCCGGTCGCTGAACCGCGAGAAAGCGATGTCGTCCGAACCGTTCGTCGCCTACGCGCTGAATGGCGAACCGCTGACCAAGCACCAGGGCGCGCCGTTGCGATTGCTGGTACCTGGCTGGTACGGCGTCGCGAACGTGAAATGGCTGTCGCAGATTCACGTCCAGGAAGACGCGTATCTCGGCAAGTATCAGGCGCGTTGGTATCGCACCGTGCGGGGCGAAATGATCGACGGCGAAATGAAATACATGGAGAAGGCCGTCACGCATATGAACCTGAAGTCGTTCATCGCGCGGGTGACGCGCAACGGCGACAACTTCAAGGCGCTGGGCGTCATCCTCAACGATGGCACGCCGCTCAAGTCGGTCGAAGTGAAAGTCGACGAGGGTGAGTGGAAAACCGCGACGCTCGACCCGTCAACCAAGGAGAAGTACGGCTGGAAGCTGTTCAGCTATTCGTGGAAGGGCCTGACGCCGGGCGAGCATGTAATCGTGTCACGCGCCACGGACGCGAAGGGTTATGTCCAGCCGACCGAAAAAGAGCTGGAAAACAAGAAGTCGTTCCTCGAACAGAATTCGCAGGCACCGCGGAAGCTGAGCGTCGCGTAGCCGGCGCTCGTCGCTCGCGGCTCGTCGCTTGTTACTCGCCGCTCGATACGCGGTCGTGAGCCCGGAAGACCTTCGGGCTCACGCCGAACTCTCCCTTGAACGCCCGGTTGAAATTCGAGACATCGCCAAAGCCGCTGTCGAGCGCGACGTCCAACACCTTTTCGCGACCACCGATTAAGCGCGACGCCGCTTCGCGCAGACGCGCGCGACGGACGTACTGATGCGGCGTCAGGCCGGTCAGCCGTTCAAACGTCCGTAGAAAATGAAATGGACTGAGTCGCGCCATGCGTGCGAGTGCGCTCAACGTGACGTCACCGTCGTCGCCGCGATCGATCGCTCTGATCGCGCGGGTCACTCGCGCCTCCGCGCCCGGCATGGACGGCAGCGACACCGCGCGGCGATCGGAGGCGCATTCGATTGCCAATGCGGCCAGCGTGACGCCGATTTCCTCCCACGCAGCCTCGGCGGGCTGCCGCAGGCCTGCCAGCATCCGGGCGGCCACCGCGGACAACGCGCGAACCGGTGGGACGCGCGGCATGCGGAACCGCAACGGCCCGCGCCAGCCGGCATCCGCGGCAATCCGTTCGAAGTACTCGGCGCCGTACCAGAACGACACGCATCGATCGCCCGCGGCATGCTCGTGGCCACACTCGAAGCACTGTCCGGCGGCTCCAAGCATCAGCGCACCCGGTGTCATCAACGCCGCGCCGGACGTCGAGCGATATTGAAAACTGCCGGCGGCGACCAGTGCGATCGAAAACTGATCGTGTCGTTCTTCAAACGGATGGTCACCTGGTCCACACGTGCAGACGACGTCGGCAACGGACCACTGCGTGCCGTGCGCGAGTACGCGCGCGTCGGTCCGGCCGGCCGTTCCCGACTGAATCCGCTGCGCGACCGCGCGGTCGATGTCGACCGCAATTTTCGCCAAGAAACGCTGCCCTCCCGGCCTTTATAACAGTCTGACACAGGGAGGAACCGATGACGATCACCGCAACCGCTCCACTCGTCCGCATCTTGCATGAGGGCTACGGACCAGGCGCCTGGCACGGCGCCGACTTGAAAGCATCGTTTGACAATGTCACGCCCGAGCTCGCATTCTGGCGGCCCGCCGAAGGCCGGCACAACATCGCTGAAATCGCACTCCATCACGCCTTTGCGGCGCGTAACGTCCGCGGAAAAATCTCAGGCCACGATCCGGAACCGTTCGTGCTCGACGGCGACGATTGGTTCAAGGCCGAGGCCGGCGGCCGTTTATCGTGGCCAGAGATTCGCGCGGTCGTAGACGCCGAACAATCCCGGCTCGCCGAAGCCGTTGCCCAGGTGCGCGATGGCGGCGCCGACGTATTCGATTTGGTGCTCGGCATCACCTGCCACGCGATTTACCATGCCGGACAGATCCAGCTGATAAAAAAGCTTCACTGATATCCGGTTCGCGAGGTTCGCGAGGTTGTCGAGGTTCGCGCGGTTCCGAGGTTCCAAGGGGTTCGCGCGGTTCGCGTGGTCCGAGGTTCGAGTGGTTCGCGCGGTTCCGAGGTTCCAGGGGTTCGCGGGGTTCACGAGGTTCCAGGGGTTCGCGGGGTTCCGAGGTTCCAAGGGGTTCGCGCGGTTCGCGTGGTCCGAGGTTCGAGTGGTTCGCGCGGTTCCGAGGTTCGAGTGGTTCGCGCGGTTCCGAGTGTTCGCGCGGTTCGCGCGGTTCCGAGGTTCCAGCGGTTCGCGCTGGTTCCGAGGTTCGAGCACCTCGCGGACGGAACTCCGCGAACCCTCGCGAGCCCTCGCGAACCCCTGGAACCTCCCGGACCCCGCGAACCCCTGGAACCCCGCGAACCCCTGGAACCTCGTGAACCCCGCGAACCCCTGGAACCTCGTGAACCCCGCGAACCTCTCGAACCTCGCGAACCCCGCGAACCCCTGGAACCTCGTGAACCCCGCGAACCTCTCGAACCTCGCGAACCCCGTTCTAGACCGGTGATTCCTCGAGTAATTCGACTGACGGATTCTGCCGCGTAAAGTAATCGAGCTCCCATTGCGAGCCGAACAGCAGCACGCGGCGTTCGGGCCGGTCGACGGCCGGCGTAATGTGCCCGGTCAGAAGCGGCAACGGCTTGGCGGGATCGGCCACCCAGCGGGCGGCGGCATATTGCGCCGCGTCGATTTCGGCCTCAACGCCGTACTCCGACCGCAGACGGCTGACAATCACTTCGAGCTGCAGCGCACCGACCACGCCGAGAATCGGTGACCGGCGGTCGCCGCTGGTGTAGAACACCTGCATCAGGCCCTCTTCCTCGAGCTGTCGCAGGCCTTCGTCAAACTGTTTGTAGCGCGTGTCTTTCAATCGGATTCGGCCGAAGTGTTCAGCGGGGAATCGCGGCACGCCGCTGAAGCGCACCGGGGCGCCGGTGTGAACGGTGTCGCCGATGGCAAATTGGCCGGGGTTGACCAGGCCGATGATGTCGCCGGCATAGGCGACGTCGATGGTTTCGCGATCGCGGCCGAAAAACCGGTAGGCGCGCGAGGCGCGCAGCGTCTTGGCGGCGCGGCTGTTGGTCACCGCCATGTCCTTCGTAAATCTTCCCGAGCAAACGCGGACGAACGCGACGCGATCGCGGTGCCGCGGATCCATGTTCGCCTGCATCTTGAAGACGAATCCGGAAAAGCGCTCGTCGGTCGGGCTGATCGGTCCGGCATCGCTTTCGCGCGGCTGTGGCGGCGGGGCCAGTTCAACGACCGCGCGCAGAAATGGCTCCAACCCGAAATTGGTGAGCGCACTGCCGAAGAACACCGGCGTCTGCCGGCCGGCGCGGTATTGCTCGACGTCGAACAATA